>Ga0209062_1000220_pt1 | contig 215230 bp, 177 predicted proteins | sample Coa_R2_2_FD_187158 | JGI IMG/M metagenome (GOLD analysis project Ga0209062, IMG submission 187158) | Surface soil microbial communities from Centralia Pennsylvania, which are recovering from an underground coalmine fire - Coalmine... | ecosystem: Environmental > Terrestrial > Soil >... | reverse complement strand
GCATCAACAAACTCAAACACTTTCGCCGTATCTTCTCGCGTTTCGACAAGTTGGACCGCTCCTACCTGGGCTTCGTCCACTTCGTCTGCGCGCTCGTCTGGTTACGGTAAAATGTCAACAGAACCTAGATTTGGAATTATGTACCACGATGTATTCTTACCAGGGGTCATAAAGTCAGATATCAAGTCAAAGACCGACTTTCCCTCTCCAATTGCGGCGGATAAGAGATAAAGCGTTGGCATGAAAAAGACGGCACTTCTCTTAGCTCTGTATACTAGCCAGCTTTTGGGTGCTATTCCAGCACGCACCTGCTCGATGATAATTTGCGCGTCCAGCATGGGCCACCTCCACAACAGTATCAGTACGCGGCGGCCTTTGCGACATCGAGGAGCGCGTTGAGGTCGGGGAAGATGAGGTCAGGCTTGCGGTCGCCGGTGGCGACGTCCGCCTGCTGCTGCGTAGTCAGGCCGGTGAGGACGAGCGCCGTGGTGACGTTGGCGGCGTGCCCGGCGACGATATCGAGGTCCAGCCCATCGCCAACCATTAGCGTCTCCTCCGGCGAGACGCCGAGCAGCCGCATCGCCTGCTGCGCGATAGCTGGGGCTGGCTTGCCGATGATCTGCGCCTGCTGGCCGCTGGCATATTCCAGCGCCGCCGTGATCGAGCCGGTGCCAGGATCGAAGACGCCATGCTCCATCGGCAGGCGTGGGTCGCGGTTGACTGCATAGAATGCCGCGCCGCCGAGAATCGCATGCAGCGCGCGCTTGAGCCGGTCATAGGTCAGATTGCGGTCCAGCGCAGACAGCACGGCATCAGGGATTTGCTCATCCTCGCGTTCGCTCCAGACGGCATGCAGCCCGGCCTCCTCGATCATGCGCTCGACCGGCGGCAGACCCAGCACAAAGACGCGCCCACCAGGAAAGCGTTGCGCCAACGCCTGCGCCGCCGCGTAGCCCGCCGTCAGCACGCGCCCTTCGGGACGCGGCATGCCCAGTCGCGCCAGTTTCGCCGTAACCTCCTGCGGCGTCGCTATCGAGTTGTTGGAGAGATAGAGCGTCTTTCTGCCGCTGGCATCCAGCCATTCCACCAGCTCACGCGCGCCGGGAAGCACCTGCTCGCCGCGATAGACTACGCCATCCAGGTCCAGCAGATAGGCGCGAAAATCCCTCATTAGCGAACACCGTTTCTATCCAATGCTAACCACCACTAGCCAAGCAATTGCTGGCGAATGGCGTTGACTTCTTTGCGCAGCGTCGTGTTGTCGTTCACCTCGCGCGCAATCTTCTCGCAGCCATGCAGCACCGTGCTATGGTCGCGCCCACCGAGCGCATGCCCGATCTCCAGGAGCGACGCCTGAGTTTCCTGGCGCATCAGAAACATCGCCACCTGGCGCGGCACGACGATATGCTTGTCGCGCTGTTTGCCGCAGAGGTCCTCGCGCGGGATGCGGTAGTATTCAGAGACCGCATCGAGAATCTCGTCTATGCTGACGCGCTTCTGGTGGCCATCGCTGGCGAGATTGTTCAGCGCCGCTTTCGCCGTCTCCAACGTCAATGGTAGCCCCTGAAGCTGTGTCATCGCCAGCAGCCGGTTGAAGCTGCCTTCCAGTTCGCGGATGTTGCTCTGCACACGGCTCGCCAGATAATCAATTACCTCATCCGGCACATGGCGGCCCATCACATCGGACTTCGCCCGCAGAATTGCCACGCGCGTCTCCAGGTCCGGCGGCTGAATGTCCGCAATCAGCCCCCACTCGAAACGCGAACGCAATCGTTCTTCCAGGCTGACAATCGCTTTCGGCGGGCGGTCGCTGCATATCACGATCTGTTTGCTGGACTCATAGAGACTGTTGAAGGTATGGAAAAACTCTTCTTCCGTCGAGTCCTTGCCAGCGATGAACTGGATGTCGTCCACCAGCAGCACATCCACCGAGCGATATTTAGCGCGGAACTCCTCGGTCGTGCGATAGCGAATGGCGTTGACAATCTCGTTGGTGAACGTCTCGGATGAGACATAAAGAACGATGAGGTTGCGTGCCAGCGCCGTGTGGCCGATGGCATGCAACAGGTGCGTTTTGCCCAGCCCCACGCCGCCGTAGAGGAACAGCGGATTATAGGCTCTGCCGGGCGTATCCGCCACAGCCTGTGAGGCGGCGTGCGCAAGCTGGTTGCCGCTGCCGACGATGAAGGTCGAGAAGGTATAGCGCGGGTTGAGCCGTGGCGGCGCAATCTGCATATTCGGCGCGGAGTGGTCGGCGTCGCCGGTCGCCAGATCGTTCCAAAGCGGTGGGCGAGCGGATGAAGCGTCAATGGCTCCCGGCTCATCAGATGAACCGATGCCCTGGTCATCGTCATCGCGGTTGACCTGCCCGTTCATGATACTCGCCTCATCTCTCTGGCCGCGTAGCCCCTGCCGCTGTACCGGCTGCCCACCATCCACACGATTCACCTGATGTCCACGATTTGCGCCACGTATGCCACCAGTGCTACCACTACGGTCTGCGTCATCCCAGTCGTCTTCGTCGTCCGCTCCGCTTGTAGCAGCAACGCTGGCAACGATGGATGGCTCCGCTTGCCGTGACTGCGCGATGCCTGCATCCCATCTGCCCACGCCAGCCACCTGCGTCACCTGTGTGGAGCGGCGTGGCTGCACGACGGCTTGCGCGCGTTCTCGCTCTGGCAGCGGCGCGGGAATAGCGCGCGGAGTTGGCGCATCGTTATCTTCTGCGTCCGCGCCGTCTAACTCATCGAAGAGTGTTGGTCCGCTCATTTCGCTGGCGCGGCTGTGCCGCCGCAGGTGTGCCTGCTGCGGATAGCGCCGCCCATTGGACGAAGATGCGGTATTCGCTTCAACATCGCCCGCCTGCGTTTCCGGCTCACCGGCAGCAACCTGCAACAGCAGCGCGCATGGCCGCCCGGTGACGCCGGCGATTGCCGCCTCGATGCGCTCGCGGAAGCGTGTTTCGAGCAGTTCTTTAGCAAAGGTCGTGCGCACGCACAGCACCGTCACGCCGTCGCGTTCTTCCGCCAGCCATGTGCCACGCAGCCAGGTGTCGAATTGCGCGCGGGTCATCTCTTGTCGCAGCCGCTCCTGGGCGGCGCGCCAGACGTGTGCGTATGCGTTGCTCACGAAACTGCCTGTCTAAAACGAGAGAACGAGAACGAGCGATCAAGCCAGATGTGTCTGTCGAAGCTGACGGAAGCTGATGCGTTCAGCGAAAGGCAATGCTGCACGTTCCAATAAGCGGGCGGCCTATCGAACACGTGTACGGGTGCATCGAATAGTAGCAGATTGGCTGGCGCAGCCGCAAGCGCACCGGCGAAAGGACTACTCACCCTGGGAGAAGTGGGCAGATGCTCTCACACTATCCGCCTGCTACTCACCTGCGCGAATGGCAATGGCTTCCACCTCTACCAACGCACCTTTGGGCAGCGCCGCCACAGCCACCGTTGAGCGCGCTGGCGGGTCATTGGGGAAGAAGCCGGCGTAGACCTCGTTCATTGGCGTAAAATTGTCCATTGTGGTAAGGAACACGGTCGTCTTGACCACCTGCCCCAACGAACTACCGGCTGCCTGGAGAACGGCGGAGAGATTTTCCAGCGCGCGGCGGGTCTGCGCCTGCACATCGCCCTCCACGAGTTGCCCGCTCGCCGGTTCCAGCGCCACCTGGCCGGAGGCAAAGATCAACTGGCCACTGGCGATGGCCTGGCTATACGGGCCGATGGCCGCTGGAGCGCCATCCGTTGCAATACGTTCTCGCTGCATGAACATCACCGCCTTCTTCCACACAATGACAGGGTAGCCGCTTATTCCACATGACAAACATGACAAGATAGATCGCGCTGTAACGCACGACCACGCATGTGAACGCATGATGAGTCCAGGCTTCTCTGCCTAAACAGGAACGCTTGGCGCAGACGCAGGGTAACGCCGACCTACGCCACTGCACCAGATAGCTTATCCCAAGATGTGGAAGAAGACAATGCACATGAGAAGAATCACCACCAGACCAAACAGGAGGAGCAGCGGCAGAACGCGCGATTCGGCTGATTGTCGCCGTGCCAGCGCCACCGCCGAACCATGCGAGTCAATCTCCCCAGCAGCACGCATGCCTGAGCGACGCCTCCCAGCGCGCGGGGTATTGCCAGAAGTATCAGGCGCAGGTGAGCCTGTGCGGCGCAGCGCGCCCCCGCTGGAGATGGCATAGGCTGGTCCGGCTCCCGGTTGCAGCCGTGCGGCAAGTGTACGCCAATCGTCAGCGCGTGTTCTCGTCTCGCTGGAACGTCTGCGCGTGTGGTCGAGGTCCGCCTGCGCCGCCTCACGCGCCTGGCGTAGCGCCAGCCCCATCTCGCGCGCCGAAAGAAACCGCTGCTCCGGCTTCTTGGCGAGCGCGCGGCGGATCAGTCGCTCCACGCTGCGCGGCGTTTCGGGCGCCAGCGCCCGCAGCGAGGGCGGCGGCAGCGTCGCGTGCTGCATCGCCACCGCCAGCGGCGTGGTGCCCGTAAATGGCAACACACCAGCCAGCATCTCGAACAGCACAACACCCAGCGAATAGATATCAGTGGTAGGGCCGAGTTCCAGACCCTGCGCCTGCTCCGGTGAGATGTAGTCGGCAGTTCCCAGCACGATGCCATCAGTGGTCAGGCTGCGCGCGGCGGCGACATGCACGATACCAAAGTCGGCTAGCTTGGCGTTGCCGGAGGGGTCAAGCAGGATATTCTGCGGCTTGATGTCGCGGTGCAGGAAGCCATGCTCGTGGGCCACCGCCAGCGCCTCGCACACCTGCTCAGCGATCAAGAGAGCATCTGGCACGGCCATCCGGCCACGCGCGATGATGTAATTCTTGAGATGCGTCCCTTCTACCAGTTCCATCACCAGGAAATAGTGTCCCTGCTCCTCGAAAAAATCATAGGATTCGACGGCAAACGGCGAATGGAGTAGCGCCGCCGTGCGGGCCTCGCGCCGGAAACGCGCGATATGCGTCACGGCAAGCTGATCTGAGTCGCGCAGCATCTTGACGGCGACCGGGCGGCGCAAGCGGTGGTCCCAGGCGCGATAGACGACGGACATCCCTCCTGTCGCAATATGCTGCACAACTTCGTAGCGTCCTGCGAGCAGCACTCCCTCGAAATTCGTTGCCATCACTCACCAATCGTTCTTACCGGATTGCCGGTACGCTTGCGAGCAAAAGCGCCTCCTACGCCTCCATCTTCACCCGTGACACACCTACGCATTTTGCGTGCCCATCACCGTAAAAACATAGGAACAGTTGTCCCTATGCGGTTCGTTTGACCATGCCACAGGAGGGGTGATACAGTGGCCGGAGGGCTGTATGGCGCGCGGCTTTGAAAAGCCGACGCACGGGATAGTTTGGCTGAAGCCATGAACCCCGCCGCGCTCACTGAGGCTTCAGCCTTATCGCGCGTGCCCCGGCTGTTGACAGCTGGGAAGAGTTTCACTGCCAGCACACGAACAGGTGAGAGGATGACATGGACGAGGCATTGACCGAGTGGTTCGAGCGCGAAGGGCTGCTGCGCTACCGCGTGCTGGGCGATGAGCAGGGGCATGTCATCGAAGAGGTGCGTGCGCCGCTGATTGCGCTTGGCCCGCGCGATGAGGATTGGGTCTGGACGCCCAACCCCGACTCCCTGCATTATCCCTGGATGCGCCTGCACGAGATGACACTGGATGACTTCAACAACTATCTCTATCGCTGGTTCGAGGAAGCGGTGACGCATGGCATGGTGCGCTGCGCCAACTGCGGCAAGCTGCTGATCGAGGCGGACGATCTGCCGGACGCCGACACCTGGGACGCGATCTTGATCGAGAAAGAGTTGGTCGGCTGGCTGGCGGTGCATTTCGATTGCAAGAAACAACTGCCGAAGAAGCTGAAAGGGCTGCATCCGTTCGAGTTGCAGCCACATGCGCCACCGCTCTACGACCTGGCGCATGTGCCGATGCCCAACTGGCCGGCTGAGACCACGCAGTCCGCGCCAACCGATTTGGAGAACTGAAAGAAGAACGATAAAAGATGAGCCGGATATCCTCACCCCCAGCCTCTCTCCTTGCGAGGCGAGGGGTGGCCGTAGGCCGGGGTGAGGACGAAGCACAGTTGGTCGAAAGGACCGTGAGAGATGGCTACGCCGGAGACGCTGGATAAGGGGCAGGTTGCCGCTATTCTGGAAGAAGTGGCAAATCTACAAGAGTTGACTGGGGTGAGCCAGTTTGAGGTGCGCGCCTATCAGAACGCCGCGCGGGCCATTGAAAATCTCGACGGCGACATCGGTGAGATCGTGAAAAGCGGCAAAATTGGCAGCGTCCCTGGCGTAGGCAAGACGCTCGCCGCGCGCATCACCGAGTTGGTGACGACCGGCAAGATGGCGCTGCATGAGCAACTGCTGGCGGAGGTGCCCGCCGGACTGCGCGACATGCTGCGTATCCCCGGCCTCGGCCCCAAGCGCATCCGCCAGATTCACGATGCGCTCGGCGTGGCGACGCTGGACGATCTGCGCGCGGCCTGTGAGAACGGCCAGGTGGCGACGCTGCCCGGCTTTGGCGCCAAGAGCCAGGAGAAGATTCTCAAGGGGCTGCAATTCCTCAGCGAGCATCAGGACCACTATCGCTATGATATTGCGGCGCGCGACGCCACGGCGATTGCGGAGACGTTGCGGGCGCTGCCACAGGTGGTGCGGCTGAGCGTGGCGGGGAGCCTGCGCCGCCACAAGGAAGTGGTGAAGGATATGGATATCGTGGCCAGCGTCGCCCGCGACGAGGACCGCATGCCGATTATGGATACGCTGGTGGACCTGCCACAGGTGCGCTCCATCACCGGCAAGGGCAGCACCAAAACCAGCGTCGTGCTGCGCTCCGGCATCGCCGTGGATTTGCGCGTGGTCTTCGATAACGAATATCCCTATGCGCTGCACCACTTCACCGGATCCAAAGAACACAACGTGGCGCTGCGCACCTGGGCGCATCCGCGCGGCATCAAGATCAACGAGTACGGCATCTTCAAGGACGAGCAACTCATCCCCTGCGCCGATGAGGCGGATATGTACCGCGCGCTGGGCATGGCGTTCGTGGAGCCGGAGCTACGGGAGAATCGCGGCGAGATCGAGGCGGCGCGCGAGGGCAAGCTACCCACGCTCGTCACCGAGGATGATTTGCAGGGCATCCTGCATGTGCATAGCACCTGGAGCGATGGGCAGGCGACGATCCGCGAGATGGCCGAGGCGACGATGGCATTGGGCAAGCACTATCTGGGCATGTGCGACCATAGCAAGGTCGCCGTCTATGCGCACGGCCTGACGGAAGACGCGGTGCGCCGCCAGCACGAGGAGATTGACCGGCTGAATGAAGAATACGCCGGGCGGTTCCGCATCCTCAAAGGCACCGAGTGTGACATCCTCAAAGATGGCTCGCTGGACTACGACGACAAGACGCTGGCGACCTTCGACTTTGTGGTGGCCTCAATCCATAGCCAGTTCCAGTTGCCGCCGGAGGAGCAGACCAAACGGCTGATCCGCGCCATCGAGAACCCGTACTGTTCGATTCTCGGCCATCCCACCGGGCGCATCTTGCTGGAACGCGAGGGCTATATGCCGGACCTGGAGGCGGTGATAGACCGCGCGGGTGAACTAGGCGTCGCCATCGAACTGAACGGCGACCCACATCGCTTCGACCTCGACTGGCGCTTCCATCGCTATGCCACCGAACGCGGCGTGCGCATCCCCATCACGCCGGATGCGCATACACCGGAGGGGCTGCTTAACATCCGCACCGGCGTCGGCATCGCGCGCAAGGGCTGGCTCACGCCGCATGATGTCCTCAATACGCTGCCGGTGGACGACCTGCTCGCCTTCTTCGCGGAGCAGCGCAAACGGCGCGGCGTGTAGCACTGTGCGCATCGAGCGCCACCAGGTGACGTATTGACGCAGGCTGCCCCTGTGCGGTACAAGGTGAACAGGCCAACCATCAGAGAGCAGCTTTTCTGCGCTCTCGGCTGTGAACAGCCGGAGTACGGAAATTGGCGAATGAACTCGCGGCTGGATGGCGTGCTGCCGCGAAGTCCGCCTGCGCGGACCCGGAAGCCCCCACCCCCAGCCCCTCCGCTGCGCTCACCCGCCGCCTCCGCAAACCGATGGTTTGCTTCTCGTCCTTCAGACGAGCGGCGGCGGTCCCCGTGCGCGGGAGAGGGGAGTGCAGAAGCGGCCTGCGCCGAACCTGCGGAGGCAGGTTTTGCGGCTGAAAGCCATCCAGGCGCGGTTTCAACCGCCTATCGTCCGTGCGCTGGCACTTCAGTGCCGCGAGCGACAGTTGATATCCAAGAACAGGATAACATCACATGGATCCACGCATTTCCCGCTGGGCAAAAACGCTGGTCAACTATTGTCTGGAAGTGCAACCGGGGCAGACGGTGCTGATTATGTCGCAGCCCGCCGCCGAGCCGCTCGTCACCGAAGTCTTTCGTGAGACATTGCGCGCTGGCGGCAATCCGATCCCGCAGATTGTGCTGACCGAACTCGATAGGATTCTGCTGGACGAGGGCAGCGACGAGCAGATCGCCTGGATCAATCCGGCGCAACGGCTGCTGGCGGAGCAGGTGGATTGCCGGCTGATGATCGCCGCCGAAACCAACACCCGCCGCACCGCCAATGTCAAACAAGAGCGGCTCAGCATGCGCCAGCGCGCCTGGAGCGAACTGATGCAGATACGCAGCCGTCGCTCCGCCGCCGGAGAAGAGAAGTGGTGCGGCACGCTCTATCCCACCGAGGCCTACGCGCAGGACGCCGAGATGTCGCTGGCGGAGTTCGAGGAATTCGTTGCGGAGGCGTGCTTCCTCAACAGCGAAGACCCCGCCGAACGCTGGCGCGAACTGGGCCGCCAGCAGCAATTCTATGTGGACTGGCTGCGCGACAAGCAGCACGTGCATGTCATCGGGCCGGAGACGGACCTGCGCCTCTCGATTGCCGGGCGCATCTTCCGCAATAGCGACGGCAAGCGCAACTTCCCCAGCGGCGAGTTCTTCACCGGCCCCATCGAGGACAGCGCCGAGGGGACAATTCGCTTCACCGTGCCCAGCGTCGTCGGCGGGCATCTGGTGCAGGATATCCGCCTGACCTTCGAGAAGGGCAAGGTGGTGGAGGCGACCGCCGGGCAGGGGCAAGGCTATCTGGATGCGGCGCTGGAACTGGATGGCGGCGCGCGCTTCCTGGGTGAGTTTGCCTTTGGCAACAACTTCGGCATCACGCAGGGCATCCGCAACATCCTCTACGATGAGAAGATTGGCGGCACCATCCACATGGCGTTGGGCAACAGCTATCCCGAAACCGGCGGCAAGAACGTCTCCGCGCTGCACTGGGATATGATCTGCGACCTGCGCGAGCCAGCGGGCGGCGGCGAGGTCTACGTAGATGACATCCTCTTCTTGAAGGATGGCAAGCTGATGGTGCAGCCGTAGACCCGCCTGCTCGCGGCTTTGAAAAACCGGCGCACGAACGACACCTGGGGCGCGGCTTTGAAAAACCGGCGCACGGTAAACTGGACTGAAGTCCTGGGTGGGGGTGCGCCTCTGCATCGGGCTTTAGCCCGCCCGTGACGTGCGCCGGCAATTGATTGCCGCGAACCACCCACGCACCTGGGCTAGTGCCGGAAGTGGCGCTTGCCGGTGAAGACCATCGCAATGCCGTAACGGTTCGCCATGCGGATTGCCTCGTCATCGCGTATGGAGCCGCCGGGCTGGATGATGGCCGTCACACCGGCTTTGGCCGCCGTCTCCACGCCATCCGGGAAGGGGAAGTAGGCGTCGGAGGCCAGCACACTGCCGCGCGCACGCCCCTCGGAGCGGTCCACGGCGATCTGCACGCTGTAGACACGGTTCATCTGACCCGCGCCGACGCCGACCACCATCAGCTTCTTCGCCAGCACAATCGCGTTCGATTTGACATGCTGCACGGCCTTCCAGGCGAAGAGCAGGTCGGTCACTTCTTCCAGCGTTGGCGCGCGCTCCGTCACTGTCGTGCATTGCACTTCTTGCGAGGTCACGATGTCCGCCGTCTGCACCAGCAATCCACCGCTGATACGCCGCACATCCAGGCCATACGGGTCGCTGAGTTCCGGCGCGACGGCGGCGGGACCAATCGGCGTGCCGGTCGCCAGCAGCCGCAGATTCTTTTTGCGTGTCAGAATCTCCCAGGCGGCCTCACTATAGCCCGGCGCGATGACCGCCTCATAAAACATCGAAGACATCTCGGCGGCGGTCTCCTCATCCACCTCGCGGTTGAAGCCCAGGATGCCCCCATAGGCGGAAACGGGATCGCCAGCATGCGCGCGGCGGTACGCCTCCACCAGCGCATCGGCGCAGGCCAGCCCGCAGGGATTCGTGTGCTTGATGATGACCGTCGTTGGCGCGGTGAAGCTGGCAACGCAGTTCAGCGCAGCATCCAGGTCCAGCAGGTTGTTGAAGCTCAGTTCCTTACCGTGGAGCATGCGCGCGCCGGCCACCGTGGGCCGCTGCTCCGTCATCTCATCCATCGCGTCGTGCTGGTGGTCATGCGACGCCTGCGAAACCTGTACAGCCGGTGCAGCCTGCGCGGGTGGCTGGTCGTCTTCGCCCAGGCCGTAGCCCCTGCCGCCCCAGCTATAGAGCGCCGCCTGCTGGTGCGGATTCTCGCCGTAGCGCAGCGTGCGCAACCGGCGCAGGCCAATGGTGAACGCTTCGGGCATCACACCCTCTGGCGTGTCGCGGCGCAGATAATCAGCGATGGCGGTGTCATAGAGCGCAGTATGCTGGAAGGCAACGGCGGCCAGTCGTTTGCGCGTTTCCAGGCTGGTCGCGCCGGTGGTTTCCAGTTCCGCCAGCACATCGGGGTAATCCTCTGGCCGCACGATGACGGTGACATAGGGGTAATTCTTGGCAGCGGCGCGCAGCAACGTGACGCCGCCGATGTCTATCTTTTCCAGGGCGTCGCCAAGCGTCGTGCGCGGGTCGGCAACCGTTTTGCTGAAGGGATAGAGGTTGCAGACGACAATATCAATTGGCGCAATCTGATGGCTCTCCAATTCGGCCATGTGCGCCTCGTCGTCGCGTTTGGCGAGGATGCCGCCATGCACCGCCGGATGCAGCGTTTTGACACGCCCGCCCAGAATTTCCGGGAAGCCGGTGATGTCGGAGACGGGCTGATTCTCAATGCCAGCCGCCGTGAGCAGCGCCGCCGTTCTGCCGGTTGAAATCAGTTCGAAGTTCAGCGCCCGCAGCCCACGGGCCAGGGTTTCGATGCCAGTCTTATCATCCACACTCAACAACGCGCGCATGGTTCGCTCCCTTCCCTCCTGGCGGCCCTTGCTCACGTGCGCAGCACGAACTGCGCTGGCTGCACCGGCAAGTACCCGGAGGCGCGACAGGAAAACAAAAAAGGGCCTCCCGGCGTAGGCGACGGATCAACGCGCCACATCGGTGCCCCAGCCCAGGCGAACGGCTGTCTTGTTCAGTGATTCCGGGCTTCCCTGTGGTGCATCTCCACATCATTTCGCCAGTCACCCGGAAGGTAGAAGCTCGTGCCAGTTACCAGTCCATAGTATAGCCAGGGTCGCTTCTTCACGTCAAGCAAGACCAGGGCCAAGACCTCAACCCCGGCCTGCGGGGTAAGGTCACAGCCGGGTCATCACGTTTTTGCAGATCGTGCGGAGCGTGGGGAAGACGCCATCGCCGGTGATCGCGGCGGCCTCGAAGGTTTGCTTGCGGCGGCGGTTGAGGTAGCGGTCCAGCGTCGCCACCGGCACCGCGCCCGCCACGTCGCGCTTGTTCCACTGGAACACCAGCGGGAAGTCGCCCAGATCATTGCCCAGGCGACGCATATTGGTTTCCAGTTCGATCAAACTCTGAAAGTTCTCTTCCAGCTTCTCCGGCTGCGAATCCACCACAAAGACGATGCCATCCACACCGTTGAGGACCGCCAGACGGGTGCGTTCATAGAGAATCTGCCCTGGCACCGTGTAGAGGTGGAAACGCACACGGAAATCGTTGACTGTGCCCAGGTCAAGCGGCAGGAAGTCGAAGAAGAGCGTGCGTTCGCTCTCCGTCGCAATCGTCAGCAATTCGCCGTGCGATTGCCGGGGCGCGTGGCTGTGGATATATTGTAGATTGGTCGTTTTGCCGCAGAAGCCGGTGCCATAATAGACGATCTTGCAGTGAATCTCGTGGCTTGCGACGTTGATGAGCGCCATAGGTTTCCAGGTCTCTACATTTCTCTCTCTCGGCCAGTATCAGATCACGTGATTTGTCTCGTTCAATGCCGGTCAATCCTGGAAGAGCAGATCAATCGTATTCTCGACGGAGCTACGGAACTGGACGTTGACCACCTGCTCCTTCGCCTGACGGCCACCGACGCGCACCCGTTCGAGGACACGCTCCAGCTCTTCGGTTGCCTTGCGCGCCAGCACTTTGACCAGACCGATATGCGTCTGCTTATCGAAGACGATCACCAGCAACCACTGCTCCCCAACGAGCGAGGTGTAGATGCTCTCGTTGACACCCTGCTGCAAAATGCTGCGGAAGTCGCGCTCGCCCAGGATCTCCGCCACATGGCGCGAGGACGCGAACGCACCGGCCAGCAGCGCGCCAAGCGCAATGATGTCGCGCTGGCCTGCTGGCCCCTGGGTGGCGATGAGCTGGCCGCTCTTATCCAGCAGCAGCACATGGGTTGCCCCCGTATCCAGCGTCAGCCGGCCCAGAACACGGGTAATATTGCCAAGCTCCCCCTCGGAGACCACGATGTTGGTTAGATTCTCCATACCCATGTTGCCCATATTGCCGATGCTGCCCATGCGCTGCCCTCCCCGCCCAGATGGCGACCGGATATGATGGATGACGATGATAGCCCTCTATCCGGCATGCCGGCCTGTCAGTCGCCGTCATTATACGGCATATGCCAGTCCCAGGCCAGATGCCTACCCTGGTAGGCCAGTAGCTCCTGCCGGCTTTGAAAAGCCGGGGTACGCGACGAGCGGGCTGAAGCCGGATGCAAAGCCACTCGCCAGACCAGTGGCTTCAGTCTTCCGTTCCGTGCGTCGGCTCTTTAGAGCCGCGAGACCTTTTATCGGCAAGCAAAACGTACTACTATTTGGCCGCTCCCTCGTACACTATCTTATGGGTGTATGTCTGCTGGCTCTCGCGGCAGCGAACCGCAGGCGCACGCGGGATGGCGAATGAATTCGCCGGCCTGCGGCCAACGATCTGGAACTATCGCTAGTGTCACCGCGTCAGTGATAGTGCGGGGCTTTTGCCCTGGTTGTCCTGGTCATGTATTCAGTCATGATGCTCTTTTTATCAGTGTCAGGGATGGGGGAATCTCGTCATGAGTAGCGCCAACGGACCATCCAGCGGGATGGTGTGTGCCAATTGTCACCAGCCGATTCCAGCAGACGCCTCGTATTGTCCTTCCTGCGGGCAAGTTAGCCCACAGATGAGTGGAGCGTATCCAACCGTCGTCAGCAGTGAGCCGACGTTGCAGGGGAGCTGGCCCGATCAATCCACGCAACCGGCCACGCCGCCGCCAACCTATGCGCCGCCGGTCTATGGCGCCGCCGCTCCCTACGCGCCGGATGCGCCACCAACGCCCGTCAAGAAGAAACGCGGACCTGCCCGTGCCATCACCGCCATTTCCATCGCCTTGCTGGTGGCCGTCATCCTCGGACTCGGCGGCTACACGCTCTATAATGTCTTCGCCGCCAACGCCGATGCCGCCGCCGCAAAGGTGCTACCCGACAATACCCTCGCCTACGCCTCGATTGACATCGTGCAATACGCCAAGAACAGCCACAGCTTCAGCGCCAGCGATCTGTTCAACAGCGGCGGCCAGGGGCAGGCTGATCCCATCAAATCTGCGACCGGACTGAACTGGCAGACCGATATTCTGCCCTGGGTCAACCGTGACATCGCGCTGGCCGCCTTCCCGGCTTCCCTTGATCCGAATCCCGCCAACCCCTTCGAGCAACTTGGCGCAGTGGTCTTGATTCAATCGAAAGATGATAGCGCTGCGCAGAACGCCATGAAAAAGGCGGCGGACTTCCAGCAGAGCCAGGGCCACACCGTCGTCACGACTACCTATGGCGGCTTCACGCTGTATACCGTTGCGGATGGCGGCAGCACCACCTTCGCCGCCAACAATGGCTGGGCAATCATCGGCAGCAACTCAGTGGCGACAAAGATGGTGATTGACCGCATCAACGGCAAGGGCAACACGCTCGCCAACGCACAGGCCTATCAGGATGCCACCAGCAGCCTGCCCAGCGACCGCTTCGGCACCGTCTTCGTCAACATCAAAGCGATCTATGCGCTGGCAGCCAGCGCGGGCGGTAACGCTGCTGCGAGTACGCTCATGCCGTTCGCCAGCGTCTATCCCACCGCTGGCGGCTACCTCGAATGGAACTCCGCTGGCATGCGCGCGCAGATCACACTGAAGGCCGCCAAGAGCCTGGGCATCGGCGATCTGCATGGCGACACAACCGCGCTCGCCAGTATGGTGCCGCAGAATGTCTTGCTCTATGGCGGCATCGGCAACCTCGGCGCAGAGGCCGCTGCCAGCAGCAAGATCAATAGCGAACTTGGCAACACTGGCTCGTCGTCAGACATCATCCAATCGCTGCTTGGCGTCAACTCCTCGGACCCGGCGCTGCAACATCCGGCGGCAATCGTCGTCACCGGTCTGCCAAGCGGCGCCTTCGTCACTGGCGCTCCCGACGGAACCGCCGCCGCCAATGATGCGAGCAATTCAGGGGTGGCTCTGCTGCTGAAGGCGCCGGATGCTTCGGCGGCGCAGACGCTCTTGCAGAACGTGGCAAATGCGCACCAACTGACGCTCCAGCCGATGACGGTGGACGGCCAGAGCGCGACCGGCATCTACTCCGCAGGCGGCACGCCCTTCCCCACCTGCCCGGAGTGTGCGCAGCGTCCTGACACGCCATCGCTGGTAGCCGTTGCGGTGCAGGTTAAGGGCACACTGGTGGTCGGCACATCCAGCGATCTGGTGACGGCAATCATCAACGCCGCCAACGGTGGGCCGAACCTCGCGCAGCAGAGCGACTTCAGCCAGTTGACGCAGAACGCGCCGTCAGACGCCGCGACCACTGTCTTCGTCAACCTGTCGTCGCTGCAATCTGCGCTCGCCAATCTGGGCCAGGATGGCAGCATCGGCAAGCTGCTGGCACATACCACAGCGCTGCTCATCACCAGCGCCACCAACGACCAGCAGAGCCAGGAGACGATTGACCTGAAGGTAAATCTGTAGCCCCCTAACAACAATCCCCTGAGCGCCAGATCATTTCTAGAGCTACTATCTGGCGTTCGGGGGATTGGCACACTCTTTTTGGAGTAGCCAAATGGCAATGTCAAAACAGCGTCAGGCTATGCTTGAACAGATGGCAAATGTTCTTGAACCTCGCAAGAAAGAGTTGTTTGCATTTCTTCAAGACAAATACCATTTTGTAGATTTTCCCAGCAGCTATAGGAACTCTTTACGCGGAAGTCAAACTGTTTATAGAATAGGCACGCTAGGCATAGAAGTTGATCTCAATTATGATTCCTGTCTTGTATCTGTCTGGTTGGCATATATAGGCGATGAAACATGCTTTCGTTGGTGGGGTGAGGTCACAAATGTTGTTGGCGGTGTGCGTATCAGGTCACGGCTGGAGCAGGTACTAGGCGAACAACTCCAGATTAACGATAAGGCAATTGAAGAGATACAACGTATACGCCGCGATACAAATAGTGATGAGCGTAATCAGGCGTCTATGAATCGTATGCTCAAGCTGTATCAGCAAATCTTGCGGCACCACATAGCAACGATTCTTCAGCAACCTTCTGATACTGTTTTTCCCCCAGGAGCCATTGACCAAAGTGTACGCCAACGTACCGTACAACACTCCTTAGAAGAACACACCCGAACGCGCTTTGCCTTTCTTCCTGAGAACTACGGTTTCTCTCAGAGCATCGAGAGTATAGATAGGCTGGGTTCATCATTTGAGTTTCGTGGAGACAATATTGGAGTTGAAATTCGGTTTGATTATTTCGACCCAGATGTCAATGTTATTCTTCATAAACTGCTCTTTGGCATGCCTGAAGAAAGAGTGCGTCGTATAGATGATCGAGGAAAGGCCCTCTCTGTGAGTCTCTCGCAGGCTATCAAAACCCTAAACAGCAATGATCCTTTGATTCATGAAATTCGTCGCCTTTGGGAAAATAGCGATCTGAGCGAACGCGGCCAGGATTTCTGCTTAGCTACAGTGGATAAATATGGGCAGGTCTTGCAAAACCACATAGAAGAATTATTACGCCTGCCTGTTGATGTTATCTTTCCACTCTGACGACTATGACGACATTCTTATGAAAGTGAGCATAGGTAGTCAAATGCCTCAGCCACCTATGCTCACTTCGACACTCTTGGTCTAATACACCACGGTTTCGGTGTAGTCGCCGAAGACCTTGCGGAAGACGCCCATGATCTCACCCAGCGTGCAGTAGGCGCGAGCGCAATCGAGGATGTAGGGCATCGTGTTCTCTTTGCCCCGCGTCGCCTGCTCCAGCGCGGAAAGCGCCACACCCACGCGCTCATTGTCGCGTTCGCGCCGCGTGCGTTCCAGCCGTTCCAGGTGAATGCGCTCTTTCGCCGGGTCCACATAGAGCGTCGGCACCGCCATCTGCTCATCCATCACATAATCGTTGACGCCGACGATCACGCGCTCTTTCGCCTCCACCTCCTGCTGGAAGCGGTACGACGCCTCGGCAATCTCCTTCTGGAAGTAGCCGTTGCGGATGCACTCCAACACGCCGCCAAGCTCGCGTATCTGGTCAATGTACTCCTGCGCCTGGCGCTCCGTCTCATCGGTCAGCGCCTCCACGAAGAACGAGCCAGCCAGTGGGTCAATCGTGTTCGTCACCCCGCTCTCGTGCGCGATGATCTGCTGTGTGCGCAGCGCAATCAGCGCCGCCTTCTCCGTCGGCAGCGCCAGCGCCTCATCCAGCGAGTTTGTGTGCAGCGAGTTTGTGCCGCCCAGCACCGCCGCCAGCGCCTGAATCGCCACACGCGCCACGTTGATCTCCGGCTGCTGTGCCGTCAGCGAAACGCCAGCCGTCTGCGCGTGCGTGCGTAGCATCCACGAACGTGGGTCTTTCGCGCCGTAGCGTTCGCGCATCTCGCGCGCCCAGATGCGCCGCGCCGCGCGGAACTTGGCAATCTCCTCGAAGAAATCGTTGTGGACATCGAAGAAAAACGACAAGCGCGGCGCGAATTCATCAATCTTCAGGCCGCGCGCCAGCGTGCCATCCACATACGCCAGCCCATCCGAGAGCGTAAAGGCCAGCTCCTGCACCGCCGTCGCGCCTGCCTCGCGGATGTGGTAGCCGCTGATGCTGACAGTGTTCCAGCGCGGCATGTGGCGCGTACCGAACTCGATGGTGTCAATCACCAGCCGCATCGAGGGTTCCGGCGGGAAGAGGAATTCCTTCTGCGCGATGTACTCTTTGAGAATGTCGTTTTGCAGCGTGCCGCCCAGCTTCTCCATCGGCACGCCCTGCTTCTCCGCCGCCGCAATGTACATTGCCCAGATAGCAGGCGCGGGACTGTTGATCGTCATCGAGGTGGTGACTTTATCCAGCGGAATGCCATCGAAGAGGATTTCCATATCGGCGAGCGAAGAGACTGCGACGCCACACTTGCCGAACTCGCCCAGCGCCATCTCGTGATCGTGGTCATAGCCGTAGAGCGTCGCCATGTCAAAAGCGACCGAAAGCCCCATCTGCCCCTCTTTGAGCAGATACTTGAAGCGTTCGTTGGTCTCCTCAGCCGTGCCAAAGCCGGCGAACATGCGCATCGTCCACGGCTTGCCGCGATACATTGTTGGCTGCACGCCGCGTGTGTAGGGATATTCGCCCGGCATGCCCAGGTCGCGCTCATAATCGAGGTGCGCGCCATCTTCCGGCGTATAGAGTCGCTTGATCGGCATGCCGGATTGCGTGGTGACGTTGGCGCGCTCCGGTATGCGTTTGGTGGCGCTGGCAACCGCCGTCGCCTCCCATGCGCGCCGCTCCTCGGCAACGCGCGCCACTGCCTCTGGATTATAGAGCGTGCCCTGATCGTTCTGGCGGCCACCAGCAGCCTGCTGCATTTGCTTATCTTGCTGCTGGCTATCGGCGCCCTCCGCCGCAGGGCGAGATTGTTGTTCGAGCATCGAGAATAATCCTCCTCATGGCTGGCAAAAAGACCTCACCCACAGCCCCTCTCCCACAAGGAGAGGGGAGCGCGGACGCTGGCGTTCAAGCGAGCGCAGGTGAGAGCAACTGCCTACCCCTAGCCTGCGCAGGCAGGCTTCGTTGCGGGACGCGCATAGGTGCGGGTTGACCCGCCGGACATCCGCGTGTCTGTCCCCCCCTCTCCCGCGCACGGGGGAGGGGCCGGGGGTGGGGGTTACACCTCGATGGACATCGCTACTGCGCCGCCACCACCCAGGCAGAGCGTCGCCAGGCCACGCCCACCGCCGCGCCGCCGTAGCTCATAGAGCAGCGTCGTCAGCACACGCGCGCCGCTGGCGCCGATAGGATGTCCCAGCGCCACCGCGCCGCCGTTGGGATTCACGCGGCTCCAATCCCAATCGAGTTCCTTGCCGTTCGCCAACACCTGCGCCGAGAATGCTTCATTGACCTCGATCACATCGAAGTCGCTCATCTTCATGCCGGTTCTATCCAGCAGCTTACGCACGGCGCGCGGCGGGCAGGCGAAAATCTGTCTTGGAGCAATCGCCGCAGCCGCATAGCCGGTGATACGCGCCAGCACCGGAGCGCCCAGTTCGCGTGCCTTCGCCTCGCTCGCCACCACCGTCGCGGAGGCGCCATCGTTCAGCCCCGGCGCATTACCCGCCGTCACCGTGCCACCCTTGCGGAAGGCCGTCGGCAGTTTACCTAACGCCTCAATGCTGGTATCCGGGCGAATGGCTTCGTCGCGGTCAACCGTCAGCGTGCCCTTCTTCTGTGGCACCTCCACCGGCACGATCTCATCGCGGAAGTGCCCCGCTTCGGTCGCCGCCTGCGCCTTCATGTGGCTCTGATAGGCAAACTGGTCCTGCTCGGCGCGGCTGACATGATACATCTCAGCGACGACCTCAGCCTCTTCGCCCATATGCACATCCTCGAAGGCGCACCAGAGGCCGTCATGCACCACCGAGTCCACCATCGTCGCGTCGCCCATGCGATAGCCAGTGCGCGCCTTCGGCAACAGATACGGCGCATTGCTCATGCTCTCCATGCCGCCAGCGATGAAGAGGTCGCCGTCGCCGGCTTTGATCGCCTGCGCCGCCAGCATCACTGCCTTCAGGCCGGAGCCGCAGACCTTGTTGATCGTCACCGCTGGCACATCATCGGGAACGCCACCCTGCAACGCCGCCTGTCGTGCGGGCGCCTGGCCTACCCCAGCCGTGACGACGTTGCCCATGATGACTTCATCGAGCTGCTCGACAGGGATACCGGCCCGCGCGATGGCCTCGCGGATGGCGATGGCGCCAAGTTGCGGCGCTGAGAGTGGCGAAAGCGCGCCGAGGAAGCGCCCAATGGGCGTGCGCACGGCGCTCACGAGGACAGGATCACGGTCAGCCATAAGAAAAGCTCCTTTGCTGCGGAGAATGGATACGCACCGTCGCGCACCCCTGGAAGTCCTCACCCCGCCCTTCGGGCACCCCTCGCCTCGCAAGGAGAGGGGCCGGGGGTGAGGAGAATATATCTTGCGCCATAACGTTCTATCGTTTTCGGGCGCTGCGCATCAATTCACTGGTCTTGCATCTTGGATCATTTGCCACTGCTAACAATAGCAAAGTTTGCCTCATCCTGCACTGTATCACATCTGGGGGTGGGAAGCGCCGAAACAAAAAGGGGAGAGACCTCACCCCCTACCCCTCTCCCGCGAGGAGCGGGGAGCGCGGGCGTTGGTGGGTGATGGGGCGCGAGTGAGGGGAGACCAACTATTTTCTATTCCAAGTCCGCGCAGGCGGACTTGGCGGCGGCACGCCATCCAGCCGTGAATTCATTCGCCAGCTTCTCGTTCGTATGGATAAACCCATCGCCTCTCGCCACAACCGTTTGCCCCACGGTCCCCTCTCCTTGCGGGAGAGGGGTGGCCGCAGGCCGGGGTGAGGTCTCTGCGCTCCCCTCTCCCGCGCACGGGGGAGGGGCCGGGGGTGGGGGCCTTAGCGCGAACGAGGACGCGAGAGTTGCGCAAGCACCAGCGACAGCACGGCCAGCGCGCCGAAGATCGCCGTCAGCGTCAGGTGTGGCGTGGTATGGATGACGGTATCGTCCGAGAGCGGATGGTACACGCCGGGCACGAGATAGAAGCCGGCGATGAGCGCATAGACCAGCGCTACGATCATCGCCAACACGAACGTGCCGTTACTACTATTTTTCATCGGCAGCGTCCTTTCTTTCTCAACCGCTGGCTAGCTCTGCTTCGAGGCGCCAACGAAGCGCGAGGCGATCACTGAAAGGACCGCCAGCGCCAGGAATACAATGGTATGTGTCGTATGCCTGCCAGTAGGAGTCCCGCTAAAGGTGAGAGGATGATAAGGGCCAGGGATGAAGTAGAAAACGGCGAGCGCGAGGCAAACGACTGCGACGACGACGAGCAATGCACGCATAAAGGTATTCTCCCAATCACTAAACGTGGAACTTACCACGGCAACTTGAACAAGCCAAGCGCCAGGGGTGCGAAGAACAGGAACGACACGAGACCAACGCCCATCGAATAATAGGCAAACGGCGTCAGACGACCGATATGGAAATACCGCGTCAGAAACCTGACGCTGAGATAGGCTGCTAGTGCTGCGACTGCCCCACCAAGCAACGCCGCGATCTGCGTGGTATGGCTCACACCATGCCCAAAGAGTTCCGGCGTCTTGAGCAGTCCCGCCGCCAGAATTACCGGCGTCGCCAACAGGAACGTGAAGCGCAACGCATCTTCGTGGTTCAGCTTCGCGCGCAGGCAGGCCACCATCGTCACACCGGAGCGCGAGATGCCAGGGATCAGCGCCAGGGCTTGTGTCGCACCAATAATCGCCGCCTGAACGAAACTGAGATCGTTGATGCCAACCTGCTGCGGCTTGTAGCGTTCGTAGGGTGCAGGCTGAACCTGCTGGCGCATGCGTTCTCCTAATAGGAGAATTGCGCCGTTGAGGAAGAGAAACGCCGAAGGCAGCACTGGCCAGGGCGAAGAGAAAAAGACATCCTGGATCGGCCCCTGCAGAAAGAGGCCCAACAACCCGACCGGAATGGAACCGACGATCACCAGCCAGATGGTCTTACCCTGGGGATCTGCATCCAGACGGCCCTTGAACGAGGTCACGAAGAAGGCGCGAACGAGCGCCGCCCAGTCGCGCCAGTAGAAAGCGACCAGCGCCAGTGCCGTGCCCAGATGCAGGGTCACGACGATGGGCAGGAAGCTCTCAGAGGTGTTGAGGTTGCCCCAGCCCAGGTATGCGGGAATGATGACCGTATGGCCGAGACTGCTGATGGGAAATAACTCCGCCACCCCCTGCAACAACCCCAGCACCACCACCTGGATGATCTCCGTCATACGTGCCGCTATCCCCTTTTATGTTGTTACCTGCGCCGCGCGTTCTCTGCCAAGTATAGCGGATACCAGCGGCGCCGTGTGTTAACGTTGTGTTAAGAAATGCTGGCTGTTCTCGCGGCTTTGAAAAGCCGGCGCACGAATGGTGCAGGCTAAAGCCCCGATAGCATGCGCTGCCTCGCGGCTGGACTTCAGTCAATCCGTCACTTGCGTCGGCTCTTTAGAGCCGCGAGAACTTGCTCCTGCTGCAAACTGCCGCGAAAGCAACCTTACCCAACTGTTGACTCTACACGTTACAACGTTCGGCGATTTCCAGGCTGGTACTGCGACCTACCCTGGCAGCCGACAAAGCTATCGTGCTAGCTGTCAATGGACGTTGAGCAGGTCTTGCTGCCGTTGAGATACTTCGTCTTGAGGTTGTTGAAGTCTTGATTGTTCCTGGCGTAGTGCGTGTTGCCGCAAGAATCGCTCAGGAAATAGAAGTACGGCGATGAGCCGCTGGGGTTCGGGTCGGCGGCTGCCTGCAATACTGTCCAGTTCGGAGCGGCTATTGGGCCGGGCGGGAGGCCATTTTGCGTATAGGTGTTGTAGGGGCTGTTCCCACTGACACTCGTATCATTCAACGGTGTCCACCAGGCTTGCCCGACCTTCGGCGGGTTGTCAGTATCACGCGCATACTCCACAGTTGGATCGGCCTGCAACCTATCGCCCACATCGGTTGTCAGACCCGAAGGCAAATGGTGAATGATGTTGAGGTAGCGGTTGTAATACACGTCCGTTACCCCCTGCGCATCGGAGATTTTGAGGATTTCGCGCTGCACGATGGAGCCGAGCGTTAGCGCATCGTAGATCGCCTGGGTATCGTTGTTCGTGTAATATTTCTGCTCCATCGCCGCGAAGATGTTGGTGTTGCCGATGGTCAGCGCGTGCGCCTTGCAATCCGCATTGGTGTCGGTGTACTGGGCAGGGTTGCTATCTGGTCCGGGGCAGAAGTGGGCGGCAAAGGCCAGCAGCATCTTCTCCACGACATCGGTGGCCGTGGCGTTGGCGTCGAAGTAGTAGTGGTCGGGATAGAGATAGCCTTCGAGCGCGTCAACGATGTTCTTCTGCGGCTGCTCTACGAACCAATATTTCTGCCAGAGCTTTGTGCCGTCTGGCAGCACGCCCGTTTTGACAATGGTGTTGAAGTCGTTGGCGTTGAAGTTCGGCAGGCTGGTGAAGTATTGCGCATACTGCGCCACACGCAGCCCATCTGGCACGCCGGCCAACTGTTCATCTGGCTTGCCATGCTGGAGTGTGGTGATGATCTGGCCCATCGTCATCGAGGGATTGAGCAGGTAGACTCCCGGCTCGATGCCGGTGTCCAGATGCTTGAAACGCGCGTAGAGCCGGAAGGCCAGCGCGTTACGAATCAGCCCATCGTCTTGTAAATGCTGCGCGACGGTATTGGTCGTGTCGCCGCTGCTGACGACAAAACGCACCGTCGTCGTATTGCTAGACGCCGGCTGCGTGATATAGAGCGCCGCCGTCGTACCAGCGAAACCCACGCCCAGCGCCAGCAGCGCCAGGATAATTGTGATGACGAGTCCAGCTTTCTTCATCCGCCCCGTTCCTCCTCAACTTCCAGTATCTACTATCAAACATCCTGGTCATGCGATTTCGCTATCTCTGTCGCCCCATTTGTACTATCGGTCGTGGGTTCTGGCGCCGCTGGTCGCCGATGGTCCAGATACTCCTGTAAGATCACCGCTGCCGCCGCTGCATCCAATCGCTCACGGATGCGCTCCGGGCGCATGCCGGAGGCGCGCAGCATCTCTTCGGCGCGCACCGACGACAGCGTCTCATCGGCGTAGACCAACGGTACGCGGATGCGCCGCCGCAGCTTCTCTGCAAACGATTGCACCGCCTCCGCCTGGGCGTGAAGTTGTCCATCGAAGCTGACGGGCAACCCGACAACTACCAGACCTGCCTGCGTCTGCTCGATGAGTTGCGCGACAGCGGCGAGCGCGCTCTTGGTGTTGCGGCGCTGGATGATGCTATGCGGCGTGGCGAGCAACTCGCTCTCATCGCTCGTTGCCACGCCGATGCGCATAGAGCCGACATCGAGCGCAAGCACTATCATGGCTGAACTATACCATTCCTTTGCACAATGCCTACCAGTTTGGGGTATCCGGCAATTGCTTCATGCGTTCAGTTGAGGCGGCAATCTCAGAGTCGTCGAAGCCGAGGGCGTGGAAAAACTCGGTTTCATCACGGGCAAAACCAACTGGGAGTTGCTCAATGACAAGAGACTCCAACAATGCTTCAGGCGTGGTATCGCGCCATGAGGCTACCTGCTTTAAAACCTCGTAGGCATGATCTGAAAGCTGGATCATCATCTGCTGCCCCTTTCTATAGATTTCATGGAATCTCTCAAAGTATACTATGGACGCTGATAGATTTCGTGGCCGCCAATACGCCGCCACTCAATTTCTGTCTCACCGGCAGTGTTCACGAAAAGGCGGCATGTTGCACGAAAGCGCCCGCTTTTATCCCAACGGAACTCATATATGTCATAGCCACTCATCTTGTGAAAGATATTCGATGGTGGTTGACCACCAGAGAGCAATGGCGCGATGATATAGCGCCTCACTGCATCCAAAAATGCTTGTTGCTGTTCAGCGGATAAACGCTTGAACTCCTGCATAAACATGGGAAGCCAGGAATAATGGGGCATCGAGGTCTGCTCCTCAAATATTTGCACGGGTAATTCACTACTCTATATGGTGGTCTCCTCAGAACGCCTTTGGCATTGTATCGTGTGAGACAAGCGTCCTGGGCATAACGGCTTATCAGCGCTGAGTTCCACCCCCTAGAAGTCCTATCTTCCGGCGGGATTTCTCGCCAGTGGAACCCGTTCTATGGTAGACTCGACAAGCGAACACACGGAGGCAGAGCTATCGCCGCGCGTCTCTTGAGAAAGTTCATCCAAAAGCGGCGATTCGCTGCTACAACCCAGGACGTTGTGCGTTCTACTAACTGTGCAGTCTAGACGTTCTCTGTACGATCTCTGCCAGTCTCTATAGGTAAGAGCAGCGCAACCAGATACCATCGAGAGGAGCGAGCCGTGACCCCAATCTGGTATGCCATTGTGGCCCTCGGCATTATCGCGGCCATCATCAATTTCAGCATCGCCGCCGTCAGACGCAAGCAGGCGATGGTTGCCCTTGTCCGCATCCTGGCGGGCGTCGTAAGCCTGGCAGTGTCGGTCGGCATCGTCCTGGGCAAAGCGTTCCGCCTCCAACATCCCACGCTGCAATGGCAGGAAGTGGTCATCGGCTTCGGCGTCTTCATTTTCGCCGTGCTGCTGCTGCCCTCCTATGTCGGGCGCGAAGATAGCAGCGCAGGCAAGAAGGTGACATTGCAGCAGCGGGCCGCACGACCGGCTAATGCAACGATTCGCCTGCGCGACGCCAACAGCGACGAGTGGGTCAACTAGCTTGTAGCTTGCGGCAAGGCTGAAGGGCTGAATGAGCGAGCAAAAAGATGGGGCGCGTGCGGCATATGCTACATATGCCAGGTGCGCGCCCTTTCGCATGCCCTTCTTATGCCCATCTTATGTCTTTCACTCATGACATCCCTGCACTGAACGAGAAGCAGTTGCCCACAATACCTGCTGCCAAACGCCGCCGGATGTGGTATCGTTGCCAACAAACGCACTCATCGCGCTCATCACTCACGTTCTCATTTATATCCTGTCAGGAGGATCGTAGGCATGACCAGCGAAGCACAGGTCACAGACTATCTGCGACAGCATCCGCTACCCGATATGAGCGACCAGATTTCCGTTCAACGCGACCCGGCGGATTTTCCCGGCCAGCGGTTTCGCGTTTCGTCGGGCGCGGTTCAGTGCATCCTGAAATGCTACGATCCGGTGGCGCTGGAAGCCGCCAGGCGTGAGACTGCTGGTCTGCAACTGGGCGGCAATATGGGCCTGGCGCCGGCGTTGCTGCGCGCGGACGAAAGCGGCGCAACGCTCGGCGGTCCCATCGTTATCAGCGAAGCGCCCACTGGCGAACCGCTGGGCACCGCACATATGAGCGACGAGGAGGTGCAGGGCTGGCTCTTCCTATTGCTTACCCTGCATCACCTGCCTGCCGAGGCCGCGCCGATGGCGTCCAGCATGAGTCCCGACGCGATGACCTGGTGGCAACGTTCGCAAGCCTCCTGGGAAGCCTGCAAGGCCGCCTATACCGCCGGTCGCTATCACCCGCTGATGGAGACGCTCACCAAGCTACACGCCATCGTCGGCGCGCGCATTGAAGCGCGGCGTGACCTCTGGAGCAATGTGCTGCGGCGTCCCTGCCACGGCAATCCGGTGCCAGCCTCGCTCCTCAAAACGGGCAGCCGCTTGATGCTCACCGAGTGGGAAGGTTTCGGCCAGGGCGACCCGGCGATGGAGTTCGCGCGCGCGGCGGGGCTGGCGGCGCTCTCCGGCGACCTGGACGCCAACCAGTATGTGCGCTTCGTTGCCGATTACCTCAACGGCATGCGCGATACGCCGGACACCACCCTCGAAGAGCGCATCCAGGTCTTTGCCTCGGTGCTGCCGCTCGGCTTCTGCTTCGTGATGATGAGCGTGCTGGCAGAAGATAAACAGGCGACCGCCGACGAACGCGACGCCCGCCTTGCGCAGATCGAACGCGCGCTCACCTGGATTCACGATACGCTGGGCGTGGAACTTGGCGATACAGAGATGCTGGTGGCGCCGCTGGCGTAGACCTCACCCCCGGCCCCTCTCCCGCGAGGAGAGGGGAGGCCAGATGCTCGTCCCTAGCCTACGGAGGCAGGCTTTGTCGTCCGTCGAACGCTTAGACGCTGGACCTGCTTTTCGCGTTTTGCCAGCAGGCGGCGCAGCGCGGGGTAATCAATCTTGGCGTTGTGCCGCGCATCTACTGGAATATGGCGGCAGCGCCAGATAGCATCGAACTCCGCCCATCCCACCAGCGCGTGTATACGCTTGCTCGATAGGCGCCCACGCGTTTCGATTACGAGCAAGCGCCGACCGCGATAGGCTACTGCTGCCGCGCGCTGTATCTTCGGCTCCCAGGAGAGCGCACATTCGACGGCGAAGGGATAGAGCGTGCCACGCGCATCCTGAATCTGCGCGGAGCAACGCCCCAGTAGCCAGAGCCGTCCAGCCGCATCAAGATAGCCCATATCGCCAGTGCGATGCCAGACGACGCCATCTACCGTGAACTTTGTCTCCTCATCGCCTGCGCCATCCAGATAGCCAGTGGAGACATGTTCACCGCTGACGACGATTTCCCCCGGCTCACCAAACGGCAGACAGTGTGCCGCGAACTCCTCAGCCGTACATGAACCGATGGCCGTGCCCCATTGATTGCGCAGTATCCGCGCCTGAATCTCTGGCACCGGCGCGCCCGCCAGCAGACCACAACCCAGGCGCATCTGAGCCATATCACCAGTGCGGCACTCGCCATAACCGATATGCGCGATGGGTTCGGCCTCGGTTGAGCCATAAACCGAGACGACCCGCGCCTGTGGCGCAATTGCCTGAAGACGTTGTAGCAGCGGCGGGAAGACCGGCGCGCCGCCCGCATAGAGCGATTCCAGACTCTCCGGCAATACCTGGTGGTGATGTTCACAATAAGCAGCAATACGTTCCCAGAAAGCTGGCGAGGCGCTGGCACGCACTGGCCGGTACTTTCGTAGCTGCGCCAGCACCGGCGCGGGCGCAATCCGCGCGGGATGGCGCAGGTCGCCCGCCGCGATGAGGCTGGTGAGGCCGGACGCCAGGTCTGCCAGCACGAAGACTGGCAGCGTCGTCAGGCTGATTTCACCCTGCTGGCCAGGGAAGTTCTGCGCCAGGATGCGATGCTGCGCCAGCAAGAAGCGGTGGCTGCGCAGCATCGCCTTTGGCTGGCCGGTGCTGCCGCTGGTGAAGGTTAGCAGCGCAGGCGCATCAGAGTCATCAGCGACGATGGTGTCACGTGGCGCGAGGCTGGCAGCGCGCGACCAGGGAATCGCGCCAGGAACAGGGAACGGATACGCGCCGATGACAAGCTGGCGCGGGATGGCGCGTAAAGCGGGAACGAACGCACGCAGCAGATGCGCCTTGCTGCTGCCGATGAACGCCCGTGGCCGGGCCAGCGCGCAGCAACGCTCTACATGCTCCCTGCCCGCCGCCGGGTCTACCAGCATGGCGACCAAACCAGAGCGAAAGAGGGCGATCAGCACACTATACAGTTCCGCCGACATCGGTTGCAGCACCAGCACAGTATCGCCCGCGCGCAATCCCGTCTCCCAAAGGAGTGCAGACGCCTGTTGCACAGTGCGTTCGAGCTGGCCGAAGGTAGTAATGCGCTCGTTGCCACGAAAGGTGTCTACGATTGCTGGCTGGTCTGGATGAGCAGCGGCATGTTCGCGCAAGAGTTCAGCGATATTGACGGTTGCAGTGCGCGTAGCGTTTGTTGCATTTGTGGCATTTGTGGCGGCAATAGTAGTGCTGGTCGTCATGGCTGTGGCTCCCTAATTCACTAGATTCCTGGCGAAGAGCGTATAGCGCCGGATGATGCGTCCCTCGTAGGCATCGCTGATTCTGCGCGAGATGTTGCTCTCGTGCATCAGCGCATGAATCGCCCGCGTAAAGCCCAATTCAGAGGCGATTTCCTGGCAACGTGCGCTCAGTAGCGACCCCAACCCCTGCCCGGCGTATTCCGGCAGCACGGCCAGTGTTTTGACGATCAGCGTATCTACCGGCTGCCCGCGCCGCGCCTGAAGCCAGTCTGGGATGGTGAAGAGAAAGCCAACAGGTTTATCGTCATGCTCGGCCAGCAGCACCAAGCGCGGTTCCACGCACGGCAGCAGACGCCGGTATTGCGCAATGAATTCCTGCTCGCTGATGGGCGCGGCCAGCAGATTATTGGTGAAGCTCGTCGCTACCACCGTATAGATACGGTGCAATTCGTCATCGAAGGCTTCGAGATTCAGGCTGCGGATATGCACACCGGCGGCGGCGAAATTCTCAGCAAGCGCCGGTACACGCGTTTCCTGGTGTTCCAGGTTCGTCTGAAGTGAGGAGTAATAGTGCGCCAGCGGCTCAAAACCATTGGTGGTGAAATGCGCAGGCCAGCCATCCGGTGTATCTGGCTCCAGGAAGAACGGCGGCTCAGCGCCACGTTCAGTGACCAGCCGGTAGTGATGAAACGTGCTGCCGTCCATCGGGCCAACGGCGAGCGCACAGCCAGCCATACGCAATTGCGCGCAGGCAAGCGTCAGCAGCGCGCCAGCCGCCCGGTGTTCGGTGGCATAGTGGCCGATCAGCCCAACGCGCTGCCCCTGGTAGTCTGGCACAGCGCGCCACCAGAGCGAACAACGCGCAACAGGTGTGCTGCCTTCCAGCAGCATCCAATGCTGGTCCGCATCACTCGCCGCCAGCATCTCAGGGTGGAGCGGAACTGGACCAATGAGCGAACAGAAATGCTCACGCGCGGCGGCATGCTCTACGCGAACCATACGATACGCCATCACGCTAGACATGCAGATGCTCCCCTCTAGGCGCTGGCTGGCCACGCCAGAGCGCAGCAACGCCCAACAACACACCAACCATCACCACTTGAAACAGCAAGGTATCCAGGTCACCGGCCAGCAGCGAATGAAGAAAGACGAAGCTCGCCAGCGGAATTAGTAGATTGTCGAGTCCAGCCCAGGAAACGGCCTCCACCAGCATCACCAGCAGGGCGAGCAGCAGCGCGATTCCCAGGATGACGGCGCGGTCAACGCTCGTCATCAGCAGTAGCGGCAACAGCACGCAGAGGCAGGCGACAACGAAGAACGCCATCGAACCCTCGACGCTCTTGTGGCCTCCCGGCGTCCGGTAGAGCAGACTGCCATAGCGTTTGCCAACGACCGCAGCCGCCGTATCGGCAAACGTCAGGATGAGCAGCGGCACGGCATAGAGCAACAAATCATCATGCGCCAGCAGAAAGAGGAGGCAGACGCTCAGCGGGAAATACACCTCACCAAACGAGGTGCGCCTGACGCCGTAGAGCACGCTGCCCAAACTGCCCCGCAACACAGCAACGTATTTGAGCGCCAGCAACGAGGGAATGGTGACGAGCGCCAGCAGCAGCACGGGCCACGCGGCGGTGAAGACCCAGGGAAAGGTTAGCGTGGTGAGGCCACCGCCCAGATGAAAGAGCTTGCGCGAGGTTTCCGGCGCCAGCGCACGCCAGCGCTGATACAGGCGTAACCCAACCATCAGCGCCACCAGCGCGGTCAGCTCAGCGACGATGCCAGCCCAGGGATTGAGAGCAAGCGGATGAATCGCCATACCAGTCATACCAGTCATTTGAGAACCTCCTCTACGACGAAGGCGCTATAAAAGCAAGCTTTATCCTGTTGATGCAGCCGTTCCGCGAGTTCGGTGAGCGGGCGTAAGCGGTCAGCTAACCGCTCTGGACGATGGCGTGGCGCAAGCATGTTCCAGTAGGCGAGCCGCGCGCCAGCAGCGCCAACCTCTGCGATACGCGCTAAGAGCCGGTCGCACTCCACCTGCGTCACATACTCGAAGACATCGCTGAGGTTGAAGCGAGCAATCGAACGCGGCTCAGCCGAAGCCAGAAAGGTTTCGAGCGACTGGCAGCGCCATTCCAGGCGATCCAGGTTGGCACGAATGGCGTCGAAGTTTTCGGGGCGCAGCGCATAGGGCAGCGCAGTCAGATGGTGACCTGTCAAAATCCACTGGATGTAGGGGTTCACTGCGGGGTCAAGGTCGGTCAGCGCATGCTCCACACGCTGCAAGATGCGGTCAGCAACGCTACCTTCCACATAGGCGAAGAACTGCGGGTCGCGTCCCAAATGCCCCAGCACGAACCGCGAGAAGAACAGGCGAAACATTAGCCGCCAGCGCCAGGTGTCCCAGCGCGCCGCGTAGAAGGCATGGCGCTCTGCGAGTGTGCCACCACGAAGCAATTGCCGGATGTTGGCGCGGCTCTCGACCAGCGGCAGCACGCGCCGACGGAAGAGCGCAAAATAGCGCTCAAACTTGCCAGCGCCGCCGATGCCCGCGCGAATGGCCTCTGGCTGGGCATCCCAGTAGCGGCGCACGCCGGGCGAAAGCTGGCTACGGCAGCGACGATAGAGGTCTTCACGCCGCGCGCTTTCCACTGACCCCAGAAGTTCGAGCAGTTCGTGATGTACGAGTTCGCGGTAGGCGGCGACACGCAATTCCAGGCAGGCGAGTTGCGCCGGGTTGAGGTCCAGCGCGATCACTTTCGCTGGCGCGCGGCTGAGCAGGGCAAGTGTATTGTCACCGGCTGAAGCGATGGAGAGGCAGGTATCGCCAGGCTGCACATCGAGCGCGGCCAGCAAGATATCGGCGTCTTCCCAGCATTGCGCATAGCGAATAGTGGAAAAATCAGCCTTCGCGGCGATTTCGCTCTGCGCCATGTGCGCTCTTGGAGCCTCAAGGACGACGCTAGACATATTCGGCATGGTGAACAACCTCGCTTTCCATCGGCGTATGCTCAGCCGGAGCGGTAATCTTGGTGACGACACCCGCCCCGCCGTCCATTTCAATCCAATCGCCGGTGCGTAGCCAGGAGATGACGCCGGGGACCGAGACAATTGCCGGGATACCCAGTTCGCGGGCGACGATAGCAGAATGGGAGAGCAGGCTGCCACGCTCGACGACAACGCCAGCCGCCGAAGCGAAGAGCAGAATCCAGCCGGGGTCGGTGCGCTCGGCCACCAGAATCTCGCCTGCCCGCATCTCCGCCCGCCGGGGATCAGTCACGACGCGCACGCGACCGCGCACTACGCCGGGGCAGCAGCCGAGTCCGGTACGACACTCAGCAGCGTCCCTGTGGTTCCCCCTTGCCTCGCGGGAGAGGGGGGCAGGGGGTGAGGTCCACTCGCCAAGATGCGGGATGCCGTGCGTCTCAAAGCTATCCGGTGGCGGTTCCTCGCTGCGATAGCGCGCGAACTCTGCTCTGCGCACTGCGACCAAGCCTTTGAGGTCGGTCGTTGTCGCCGTTCCTGAGACGAAACCAAGCGCCTCCTCCACTTCTAAATAGAAAATGCCCTGGGGATCATCGAGCAAGCCCAGCGCAGAGAAGCGTTTGCCCAACTCCACGAAGATGCGCCGCACACGCCCAAAAACGCGCGTGCGCTCAAAACGCAGGTTTTCGCGGTCACGCACTCGCGCCCGCGCCTGCCGGAGTATCCAGCGGAAAGCGAGACGCGCTCCCACCCCCGGCCCCTCCCCCGTGCGCGGGAGAGGGGAGCTAGAAGACCTCACCCCCAGCCCCTCTCCCGCGAGGAGAGGGGAGTCAGGGCGCTGGTAGGCTATGGGGCGCTGGTGAGGGGAGCGCAGAGATGTCTGACTCGAACCCGCGTCGGCGGGTTTTGCGGCGGCACGCCATCCAGGTGCGGTTTCAACCGCCGAACGCACAACCGCAGGCCCATCATCGTGCGCACGCGATGCCATCTCATGTGCGAGGTGGCCGATGGTGCGCAGCAGCAGCAGCGGATCGTCACGCAGAGTGGGACTTTCGAGCTTGAGTTCTTCCAGGCAGCGGTCGGCAAACTTCGCCAGATAGGCGTCGTATGCCGCCGCGAAGGCTGGAGTCTCAGGCATCACGCGATTGATGTCGCGGAGCGAGTCGTTGCAGAGCGCGGTAATCAGCGCCGGTTCGGGCGCGGCAAGTTCCGCCAGCTCACGTACCCGCTGCGCAGGCTCCGCGCTGATGATGTCGCCGGTATCCCTGATGAGATCATTCGCCAGCGCGCCAGACGTATCGTGATACCAGGAAACCGCCAGCCGCCGCAGCAGGCCGTAGCTCATCATGGCGAATAGATCATTGACAAGCGGCGCATCCCAGCGGGTCAATAATTGCCGTTCGAGGTTGCGGTAATAGGCGACCAGTTCATCGGGGCGCATCGTTTCCAGCGCACGTCCATCCAGCGCCAGCGCGCGCTCCACCCGCACGTAGAAGTGGCGAATGTCACGTGGCAAGCGGCGATAACTACGTAGCAAGTTGAGGATAGTTCTGGCGAAACGGTAGCGATCATAGAGCCGCCCGCGCCAGGTGACGGTTGGCAGTTTGGCGACGATCTGCTCTGGCAGTCCTTCGCGCACGCCCATCATCTGCTCCATGAAGCGGCGATTGGAGGCGAACCCCGGCGCCAGCGCCAGCAGTTCATACCAGCTCAGCAGGTTGTAATAGACACGACCGCGCACCAGCCCGATCATGCGGCGGAAGGTCTCATCGTGTTCGCTGATTGTCGCTTCGGGCACGCCCATAAGACGGCACAACTGGCGATAGACCGCCTCATACGCATGGCGCGCGAATGAGAAGGTCAGCGGCGTGGTGACGCCGCCATAGCTTTCGGCGATATTGCTGTTGTCCCAGCGCGCATACGCGCCATCGGGGTCCGGCTGACCGGCGAGCGAGGTAATAGGGCGCGACTGCAACAGCCAGAGCGCGCCATCCTCGATGGCCCATTCGATATCTTGCGGCACACCGGATTGCTGTTCGCAGCGCCGCGCCAGCGCCGCCACTGCTTGCGCCTGCGCATCGTCCAGCACAGCAGTCGTTCCAGCCAGCGTGCGCGTGCTGATATCGCCCTCGCGGCTGATATGATAAGTGTCAGCATCGCAGGCGCCGGAGACCAGCGCATCGCCCAACCCGGCAACCGCGCTGACGACCGCCACACCACGCCTGCCTGAAACCGGATCGGCGCTGAACGCTACGCCAGCAGCGGTCGCATTCACCATACGCTGCACGATCACGGCGGGCACGGTGGGGATTGTGGCCAAGCCATGCTCGCGCCGGTACGCCAGGATGCGCGCCGAGAAGCCGGAGCGCCAGACATCCACGATGCGCGCCGCCACATCGTCCGGCGCAACGTTGAGAAATGACTCGAACTGTCCGGCAAACGAGTGCTGCCGACCGTCTTCATCCAGCGCCGAGGAACGCACCGCGACCGGCTCACCCTGTGGCGCAAGCGAGGCTAGCGCCCGCGTCAGTTCGTCCTGCACATCAGCAGCCAGCCGCACCTCACGAAGCGCCACCTGCGCCGCTGTCGCATCGCCCGCATGGCAGGCAGCAGCGAGCGCCGCATGCTGTGCCTCGCTGAGGCTGGCGGCGAAAGCGCCGGGCGTAAGAACGAACCAATCAGGAACCGGCAGTCCAGCCTTAGCCAGTTGCGCCAGCGCGTTGGCCTTGCCACCCACAATCTCGCGGAAGCTATCTTCTTCTGGTTGCATGATGAAACGCATCATCTTCCTCCTCGCCTTCCCCACGCCCTCATATCAGCCGCCAGATCAAGGGCGCTGCGCCAAGCCCCAGGTACATCAACAGCGTCCAGAGGCCGGAGACCGTTTCGATGCCCTTTGCCGCGTGTGAACCGAAGGTGCGGAGGAAACGCGCGGCAACCAGTCCAGCGGCAACCAGCAGCAGAGCGAGCGGGATACCGACTGGCAGCGCGAACGCGATTTGCGCAGCCGCCAGCAGCGCGGCGATGGCCGTTACGCCGAGCATGCCCAGCCAGACGATAGTTGCGTGGCGACGCCCCCAGAGCGCGCTATAGGTCTCGACGCCGTACTCTTCATCTTGCGGCGCGCGAATCTTGCGCCCAATCTCCACAACGAAGCCGTTGCAGAAGCTCACCAGCAGCAGGAAAGCGAGCGCAGGCGGCGCATCAACTCCAGCCACGCGCCAATCGCAGGCGGTGCCATAGAGGTCAATCAGCGGCAGAATCAGCATGTGGCTCCACATGTAGACCACCGGATGCGCCTTGAGCCAGCGCGAGACAAAGAACTCTCGGCTCATCAGCGTCAAATAGCCCCAGACCAAGAGCAGCAGCGGCAACAGCGCAGGCGAGAGCCAGAGCGCCAGCGCCAACTGTATGAGCGCCCCAGCGACAGCGACGATGCCCAACTCGCGCAGGGCGATGAGGCCGCGCGGCACCGGACGATAGGGGCGATACATCGCGTCGTCTTTGGCGTCCTTGAATTCATCGCTGATGCGCAGTTGCAGGAAGAAGAGCAGCGCCGTCACGAACGCCACGCAAATCGCTTTAGCGCTGGGCATCTGCGCCTGCCCACGCGCCAGCGATGAATAGCTGAGCGTGCAGAAGCTGAAAGCAGCGATCAGCGGCACATGCGTCACTAGCGGAAAACGTTCGCGCTGATACACCCACCAGCGCACCGGCAGTGTCGCGCGGGCAGGTCGTTGCTGCTCCTGCTGTTCTTGCGGCTTGGGGGCGATATCCACCAGATTATTCATGCGCTGCTCCTCGCGCGCTGGAGCCGGAGCGCACGCCACGCGCGAGCCGCTGATGGGCGCGCGCAAACTGATTGGAGCAGAGCGCAGCGGTCAGCGAGAGTTCGCCCGCCAGGCACATCCCAGCGCAAACCTCCGCGAACGCCTGCGCATGGCCCGGCCCCACCAGCCCCATGATCTCCAGGCAGGCACGCTGGCTGGGTAACTGCGTCCCGCCGCCGACAGTGCCGACGATCAAGTTGGGCAGCGTCACCGCGCCGTAGAGGTCGCCTTCAGGCGTCACCTCGAAACGGGTCACGCCGACCGCCGCTTCAGCGACGCAGGCAACATCCTGCCCGCAGGCGAGAAAGAGCGCGGCCAGCCCATTGGCAAACTGCCCCTGCACGCCGATGGTGCCACTGAGAACACCGCCCAGCGCGCCCATCGTGAAGTAATCTGCCATACGTTCAGGCGTCGTATGCAGCCGTGCGCGCACCAATGCGGCGGGGATGATCGCCTCCGCCGTCACCTTCTTGCCGCGCACCGAAAGAAAAGACTGTGCGCTGGCCTTCTTGTCGCCGGAAAAGTTGGCTTCCAAAAAGAAGTAGCGCGGCCTGATTGGGGCATGTTCGGAGATGTAGGCGCAGATGGCTTCAGTGGCAAACGTCGCCATGTTCTGCCCCGCCGCGTCGCCGGTGGTGTAGGTGAAATGCAGGTACACATGGTTGCCCTCGACGCTGGGGCGCATCCCTTTCAGCCTGCCGTAGCGCGTCGTGCCTCCCGCCACGCGCCGGAACGCTTCGATCTGCGAGCGCGCCCAGGAGACGAACATCCGGCACTCGTCCAGCGTGCGAAAGGCAAACCCAGGCGCACGGCCCACACCCTCATCGAGCAGAAGCGCCGCGCAACCGCCAGCCGCAGAGATGACCTGTGCGCCGCGATGATACGAAGCCACCAGCGCCGCCTCAGTCGTCGCCAGCGGCAGCAGATAGTCGCCCTCCGCAAAGCTGCCACGCATCCGCAACGGACCCGCCACGCCAACCGGCACCTTGACCGTGCCAATAAAACGTTCGATGTTGCGCTGATACTGCTCCACCTGTTGTTGCGCCTGCTGATCGAGCAGCGCCGCACGCGCATCTTCTGCTAACGCGAGCCGTTCCCAACGCCGTTCGGCAGTGGATGTTGCGCTAGATGGTTTGCTGGAAACATCAGGCGCAACAGCAGCGCGTGCGACACCGCCTGCTTCTGGGCGGCGGCGTTCCACAGCGCGCACCGTCGTCATTGTGGTTGCGCGTGCCGATTGACGGCACGGTTGTTGTTTGGTCACCATAGAACAATCCCTCTTGCCATGCTGTCAATCGGTGGTTGCGCCGTACTCACTAGATGTGCTGGATGTGCTGGATGTGCTGGACTCGTCAGACGCAAAAGCTGCCGTAAAAAATCGGGTAATGCGCTGGATGTAGGCTTCGCCCTCCGTATGAAACGACTGCGCATGCGCCGCCCCCGCCACCTGCCAGGATTCCACCCGTGCGGATGGAGCGGAGGCCGCCTTAGCAGCGAGCAACGCAAGATTCGCCGGCGGATTGAAGGTATCGGCGCCGCCCTGGATGAGAAGCAGCGGACGCGGAGCGAGACCGGCAAGCGCATCAATGGGGCGAATGGCTCTGTAATCCAGGCCGTAGAGCAGCCGCGCGGCCAGTAGCGCGCCGCGCGTAAAAATGGGTGGCAACCGGCTCTCTCTGGGGACTTCACGCTCCAAAATAGGCAGCATATCAGGGTAAGCGGAATCCGCAACCAGCGCCTGTAATGCCGGTTCATGCGCCGCTGCGAGCAGCAACGCATTGGCGCCACTGGAGATGCCCCAGCCGCCAATGTATTGAGGGCGACCAAGCTCAGGATAGGGCAGCGCGCCGCTACGCAGGAAATCCACTGCACCGAGGACATCACGCTGCTCGTAATAGCCGAGCGTGAAGGGTGCGGAGGCCGATTCACCATGTCCCCGCAGATCGAAGACCAGCACGGCGAATCCCTGATGCGCCAGCCGGCAACACAGGTCGCTCAAGCCAGCGGCGGGGTCCGTGCGGTTCTGCCGCGCGCCATGCACCGCGATGATTGTCCGCTTCAGGCTCAACGTACCGTCAGGAAGAGCGCCGGGAATCAGCCAGCCACGCAACGTGATGTGGTCACCACGACTGGGAAATGTAACACGGCAAAACTCAAGGCCACAGGCGGCTGGCGTCGTCTCAATCGGCTTTGGCGTTTCATAGGCCAGGCGCTTTGCCATGAACATCGAGACACCTGTATAACCCAGCATCATCACGCCGAGGCCGCCGAGGGTAACGGTTGGCAGGGGGCCATTCAGCAGAAACGAAATATTGAAGCCGTCAGCGGTGACGCTGGGCTGGCGCGTTGTGTGATGCACGGCATGGTCGCCATATGACGCAGCGCCCATCAGCGCAAAGAGCAAGAATAATCCCGCCAGCGGCGGAACGAGACGTTTCACTATCAGCATCAGCATCAGATTGCAGCCCTCCTCTTCGCTACGAGCCAGTGTGCCCGAAGCCAGAGAGAAAGACCACAAATAACTCGTATAACTGTTCGTAGAGTGACTCGCATTTCACCATCCACGCGCCAGCGATGTATCTGGTGGTATCGCTGTATATCGAGGAAATTGGGCAAAAACGCTGATTCTATCGCGTTGTGACTGATGTGATAGACGTGCTATCATGCGTGCAGGCCGTTCCTGGGGGCGCTATGTTCAGCGAGAACAGCACTAGCATGGGAAACCAGGAGAAAAGGACGGCGGAGACGTGACCACGGGTCATGCGCAGACATTCGGCGCGCTCCTGAAACGCTACCGCCTTGCCAGCGGTCTCACCCAGGCGGAACTGGCCGAGCAGGCCGGGCTGAGTCCGGAGGCGGTCAGCGCGCTGGAACGCGGCGTGAATCGCACGCCGCGCAAAGATACCGTGCTGCTGCTAGCAGATGCGCTCAACTTGCAGGAACATGAGCGTGCGCTATTAGAAAGTGCCGCGCGCCAGCATAAGGCCGCGAGCGCCGCGCCGTCGTCGCAGAGTACCGGGCAGCCAAGCGCACAGAGCCATCAGCCATCGCTGATTGGGCGCACCCGCGAGACGGCGCTGATCCAACAGGTGTTGCGTGGTGAAGCGCCGCCAGCGTTCTTCCTGGCTGGCGAGCCGGGCGTCGGCAAAACGCGACTGCTCCGCGAAGCCATGCAACAGGCGGCGCGTGAAGGGTGGACCGTCCTCACCGGCGAATGCCAGCGACAGGGCGGACAGACGCCCTATGCGCCGCTGCTCACCACCATCGAACGCTACATCTTGCATCAGGCCCCCGCGCAGCAGCGCACCGACACGCAGGGCTGCTCCTGGCTGGTCCGGCTGCTACCTGAACTGGTGGAGACGGGTGTCGTCCAGCCACCGGCCTGGACGTTACCGCCGGAGCAGGAGCGACGACTGATGTTCGCGGCGGTCGCGCGATTCCTCGCCAACATCGCCGGACCCGCCGGTACGCTGCTGGTCCTCGATGACCTGCATTGGGCAGACACCGATGGCTGCGATCTGTTGGCAACGCTCATCCGCTCCGCTGGCCAGCCGGCCATCCGCGTCATTGGCGCCTACCGCGACACGGAAGCGCCTACTCAGAGTCCACTGGCGCTGATGCTGGCTGATCTGGCGCATGCGGGCCTGGCGACCGCCAGCATCGTACCGCCGCTCAACGCCAACGAATCGGCTGATTTGCTGCGGAATCTGCTGGAGGAAGCCGAAGACGACGATGCGCTGGCGCAGCAGGTCGTGCGCCAGGCGGGAGGCGTTCCCTTCTATCTCGTCAGTTGGGCGCAGGCGTTGCGCGCGGGGGCGCTGGCCCAAGAGGCTGAGCATCCCGTACCGTGGGACATCGTGCAGAGCGTGCGGCAACGATTCGCGCCGCTGCCAGAAGTCGCGCGGGAGGTGCTGGGAGCAGCCGCCGTCAATGGCAGCGTCACCCCGCGTGCGCTGCTCGTTGCTGTGCTGGCGCAGAACGGACGTAGCGAAGATGAAGTAATTACCGGCCTGGAAATCGCCTGCCAGGCGAAGCTGCTCATCGAAGGCAACGAAGATACCTATCAGTTCGCCCATGAAATGATACGCGATGTCATTGCGCACGACCTCAGTATGGCGCGCCGGGCCACGCTGCACCGTCGCATCGCTGAAACGCTGGAGAGCGAGCAGGGCGAGACGGCAGCGGCGGCGCTGGCTTTTCACTTCGCGCGCGGCGGCGAATCGGCCAGGGCCGCCGTCTACCTGGAACGCGCCGGTGATCGCGCCAGTTCCATGCAGGCGCATGCCACAGCAGAAACCTATTACCACGAACTGGTCGAACGGCTCAATAGCCTCAACCGTCCCATCGAAGCAGCAGCGGCGCGCGAGAAGTGGGGCGCAACGCTCACGACGCTGGCTCGCTATGACATGGCGCTAGCGGCGCTCGATCAGGCGGCTGAAACCTATCGCGCCGCCCATGACACGGCGGCGCTGGCGCGCGTCGAGATGCTGATCGGCCAGACATATGCCAACCAGGGCAGTGCCCGCGAAGGGCTGGCACGTCTCCAACCGCTGCTAGCGGCGTCCACAGCAGATGACATACCAAAGCCAACGCTGGCGGCGCTCAAAGATATCGAGGCGCAACTGTTGCACATCACGGGCGAATATAGCCGCCAGTTGGAGGCGGCGCAACAGGCGGCATCCTATGCGCGGAGCGCCGGCGATGAACTCTTGCTCTGCCAGATTGAGATGCGCCGGGGGAATGCGTTGCGCATGTTGGGGCGTATGGAGGAGGCCAGCCGCATACTCGAAGAGGTCGTTCGCGTGGCCGAAACCATCAACGATCAGCGCACGCTCTCCTATGCGCTGGATAACGCCAGCGGCGTCTATTTGCTGCAAGGCGAATTTGATAAAACGGTGCAATACGTCGAGCGTGCCTATGAACTGATGGAACCCATCGGCGACCCGCTGATGATCGCGCTGTTGCTGCTACGGCGTGGCATGAATGCCTATGTACAGGGTGACTGGCAACACGCGCGCGCCAGCTTCGAGCAGGCCAGGGAGATGACCGACCAGCTTGGCGTCTCCTGGGTGTCCGCATATACTTCGCTGGGATTGGGGCAACTCTGCGTTGCCGAAGGCGATTGGGAGCGCGCCACAGCGCTGCTCGAAGAATCTGTGACCCTGGCGGAGCATAGTGGCGACCTTCAGGCGTTGCGCTGGGCGCAGGCGGCGCTCGCCGAATATGATCTGCTACGCGGTCGCCCGGAGGCAGCGCGCGCACGCCTGGAACCGCTGCTGGACCGCCCCGGCCAGCAAGAGGGTCTCGTCACCTATCTGCTCCCCTACCTCGCCTGGGCGTGTTTAGATGCCGGAGACATCGAGCAGGCGCGCATATATATAGAGCAATGCCTGGAACGCGCCAGCGGTGAGCATATCCGGCTGGCCTGGGTGGATGCGCTGCGCGTGCAGGCGTTGCTGGCGTTGCGCCAGGGAGACACCGGTGCGGCAGCAGAGGCGCTGACGCAGGGCACCGCGCTCTGCCAGGAGATGCGCTACCCCTATGGCGAAGCAAAGACACGCTACACCTGCGCACTGCTCCATACCCAGCAAAATCAGCCAGAGGAGGCGCGTACATCGTTGCAGGCTGCGCAAACCATCTTAGAAAAACTGGGCGAGCGGCTTTATCGCCAACAAATCGAACAAAAGCTTAAAACCCCAAGCCCTTCTCCTTCAGGCTGATATAGCGCGTATGGCCGACGATGACATGATCCAGCAGCTCAATATCGAGGAGTTCACCGGCTTTGCGCAATTGGTCGGTGGTGCGTATGTCTTCGGTTGAGGGCGTCGGATCGCCGGAGGGGTGGTTGTGAACGACGACAATCGCCGGGCAGGTGCGCGTAATAGCTGGCTTGAAGACCTCCGCGATGCGCACGACGCTGCTGTTGACCGTCCCCTGATACACGATCTGTTGATGAACCACATAGTTCTTGGTGTCGAGACAGAGGACGCGCAACTGTTCCTGCGCCAGATAGCCCATCTCACCGAGTACCAGCCGCGCAATATCGTCGGGGCGCGATATTTGTGGGCGCGCCTCCGGCGGCAGCACACTGACACGCCTGCCAAGCTCCAGCGCAGCTTTGAGTTGCGCTGTCTTCGCGGCACCCAATCCATGCACATTACAGAGTTCAGCGAAGTCCACCGCCAGCAGACCGCCGAGGCCGCCATATTGCCGCAGCAGCCGTGACGACAGTTCGATCACATTCTCCTTCGCCGTTCCCACGCGCAGGATGATCGCCAGCAGTTCCGCCGTTTGCAGCGTGGACGCGCCATAGCGTTCCAGGCGCTCACGCGGGCGCTCATCGGTCGGCATCTCATGAACGGTGGTATGATAAGCGACGCGCGGCGGCTCGGCTGTTACCATAAGATGGTCTCTCCACATGAAGATACGAAAAGCCAGGAATCATGGGAATCAGGGCAAGATTGTCTCTATGCTAACATGAGCGCGAGCAAAACACAATCAGCCTATCTGGCTATTTGAGGATATTTTGGGCTGCTCGTTCTCGCAGGCAATTCTGCGCTCTTGAGTATTGACCTGCTCGCGGCATATAATGCTGGTTTGGACATGACTATTCAGGATGACGAAGATGATGCGCACAATGCGCGAAAACAGGAAAAGAGACAAGAAGAAGCATCATGACGCGGGTAGTAGTTGGCATGAGCGGGGGCGTGGATAGCTCCGTGGCGGCGGCGTTGCTCAAGGAGCAGGGCTACGATGTGGTGGGCATCATGCTGCGCCTGTGGTCGGAACCAGCCAGCGAAGAGGATATCGAGAGCGGGCGCGCCAGCGAGAATAAGTGCTGTTCGATAGAATCAATGGGCGACGCACGGCGGGTCGCGGCGAAGCTGGATATCCCGTTCTATGTCGTCAACGTCGAGCAGCCATTTCAAGAGCATATCGTTGACTATTTCTACGACGAATATCTGGCCGGGCGCACGCCAAACCCCTGCCTGCGCTGCAACCGCCATATCCGCTTCACGCTGCTGCTGGAGCGCGCGCTGGCGCTCGGCGCGGACTATCTCTGCACCGGCCACTATGTGCGCGTGGACGACGACCCGGCGACGGGGCTGCGACGGCTGCGGCGCGGCGTCAGCGCAGAGAAGGATCAGTCCTACGTCTTGCATGTGCTGAACCAGCAGCAGTTGCGGCACGCGCTCTTCCCGCTTGGCGACTACACCAAGCCACAGGTGCGCGCGATGGCCGCCGAACGCGGCCTGCCCGTCGCCACGAAGGCGGAGAGCCAGGAAATTTGCTTCGTCGCCGCCAACGACTATCGCGGCTTCATGCGCCGCTATGCCGAAAGCACCGGACGCGCGCAGCCACAGGCCGGGCCAATTCTCGATGAATCCGGCAGGCAACTTGGCGAGCATCAGGGGCTGGCCTATTACACCATCGGCCAGCGCAAGGGGTTGGGTGTCTCCGCGCGTGAGCCGCTCCACGTCCTACGCATGGACGCCGCCAGCAATGCGCTGATCGTCGGCGGCGCGGCGCACCTCGAACGCAGCGAGTTCACCGTCTGGCAGACGACCTATCCATCGGGCATTGTGCCAACCGAGCCATTCGAGGCGGAGGTCAAGGTGCGCTACAAGGCGACGCCGGTGCCTGCGCTCGTCACACCGCTGACGGATGGCCGCGCCTCTATCACGCTACGCCAGCCGCAGCGCGCCATCACGCCAGGGCAGGCGGCGGTGTTCTATGGCGGCGCGGATGGCGACGAGGTGTTAGGCGGCGGACTGATCGAAGAGTAGCCATCACTACCCATCCACAAATAAAGCGGTATAATACGCGCGAATCGTTCAGTACGTATTCACATACCCTGTATCCTGCCATGCCATCGTCATTCATCGCTTCTGGCGCGGCATTGATCATACTTTTTGAGTGAAAGGAAGGCGAGATCACCGTGCGAACACTCACACTCTGTAGTGTGTTGACCATCGCGCGGTAGCCCGCACCTATGGACCAGAGCCACATCCGTAATTTCTGCATCATTGCCCATATAGATCACGGCAAGTCCACCCTTGCGGACCGCCTGCTCGAATACACCGGCACCATCTCCAAACGCGAGATGGCTGAGCAGGTACTCGATCAGATGGACCTGGAACGCGAAAAGGGCATCACCATCAAGGCACAGGCCGTCCGTATGCGCTACACCGCGAAGGATGGCAAGGACTATGAACTCAATCTGATTGACACGCCGGGACACGTAGACTTCAGCTATGAGGTGTCGCGCAGTCTTGCCGCCTGCGAAGGCGCGCTGCTGGTGGTGGACGCGACACAAGGCATCGAGGCACAGACGCTCGCCAACCTCTATCTGGCAGTTGAGGCAGACCTTGCCATCATTCCCGTCATCAATAAAATTGACCTGCCCAGCGCCGAGCCGGAAAAGGTCGCCAAAGAGATCGAGGATGTGATTGGTCTGCCGGGCGAAGAAGTGGTGCTGGCCTCGGCGAAAGAGGGCATTGGCACGCAGGACATTCTGGAAGCAGTGGTACGCCAGGTGCCGCCACCGCGCGGCTCCACCAGCAATACCTTGCGTGCGCTGGTCTTTGACTCAAAGTATGATGCCTACAAGGGCGTGATCGCCTATGTGCGTGTGATGGACGGCACCATCTCGCGCAACGACCGCATACGTATGATGCAGACCGAAAGCACCACCGACGTGCTGGAGGTGGGCTACTTCAGCCCCACGCTCGTCGCCGTCAACCAGTTGACTGCTGGCGAGGTGGGTTATATTGCGACTGGCTGGAAAACCGTCAAAGACTGCCAGGTCGGTGATACGGTGACGCTCTCCGCCGCGCCCGCTACCGAGCCACTGGCGGGATATCGCCCGGCGAAGCCGATGGTCTACGCAGGCATCTTCCCCATCGAGGGCGACGACTATCCGCTGCTGCGCGACGCGCTGGACCGGCTGAAGCTGAACGACGCCTCGCTGGTCTATGAACCGGAAAGCTCGGTGGCGCTGGGCTTCGGTTTCCGCTGCGGCTTCCTCGGCCTGCTGCATATGGAGATCATCCAGGAGCGGCTGGAACGCGAATACGGGCTGGACATCCTGATGACAGCGCCAAGCGTGGAATATCGCATTACGCGCACGAATGGCGAGACGCTCTTCATTCACAATCCGGCGGAGTTGCCGCCGCCCACCGAGATCGAGCAGATCGAAGAGCCGATGATGGACATCTCCATCTTCACGCCGGCACGCTATATCGGCACGATCATGGACCTCGTTGCGTCGCATCGTGGGGTCTTCCGCGATATGAAATACATCGAGGAGGACCGCGTTCACCTGACCTATCGCATGCCGCTGGGCGAGATGATCGTGGATTTCTATGACCAACTCAAATCGCGGACGCAGGGCTACGCCTCGCTCGATTACACGTTTGCCGATTACGAACCATCGAAGCTGGTGAAGTTAGATATCCTGGTCAACGGGCAATCGGTGGATGCGCTTTCGATGATGATTCATCAGGACAAGGCGCAATCGCAGGGGCGTGCGCTGACCGAGCGGCTGAAAGAGTTGATTCCGCGCCAACTGTTTGAGGTGCCGATTCAGGCGGCCATCGGCAGTCATATCATCGCCCGCGAAACGGTGAAGGCGATGCGCAAGAATGTGCTGGCGAAGTGCTACGGCGGCGACATCACACGCAAACGCAAGCTCTTGGAGAAGCAGAAAGAGGGCAAGAAGCGGATGAAGCGTGTGGGCAGCGTGGAGATTCCGCAAGAGGCATTTATGGCGATTCTCAGCCTGGGTGGTGAGTAATAGACCTCATCCCCGGCCCCTCTCCCGCAAGGAGAGGGGAGTACGCGCGCTGGGAGCCGGACTCGCAGGCACGACAAAGGGACCGGCCCGCGTCGACCAGTCCCTTTTATTCTTTGCACATGCTAACCAGCAGCACGTAGAGGTTTTGGTGACGGATACTTCGCCGATGTGGGCAAAGAAGACGGAGGAACAAACCGTGTTCCTCTCTTCCGTCGGACGTGTACGTTGCCCCTGAGAAGCAACTCCCGAACTGGTTTCGGCATGCCGTGCCCAATTTTGGAAGCCTATGGCTCTAGCACGGGGTTGAGTTTTGTCTCAGGCGTCGTCACATCCTGGAATGCCCGCCTCTACGGGCGCACTTAGTCAATTTGAAAAACCATTCCGAATAGGCGGATCGGCTTCTTCATTGGGAACATCGGTCCAGTCTCCTTTCCCTTAGTTCCACAGTGGACTGTGGCTTGATTCGCCTTCGTTTTGTCCCTTGCGGGAACACTTCAAGGCTACCATATCCACCCCGATATGTCAAGCCCTGTGCAAGAGTAATTTTTAACGTCCTCTTAACGTGAGGTTGCCCTCATATCTGCTTGGAAGACCTCACCCCCAGCCCCTCTCCCACAAGGAGAGGGGAGCCAGACATCTTGCGACTCTTACATTCCTGTGGCATGCTCTGCAGTGCGAGAGCGAGACCGTTGCCCTGGCCGCATGAGATGAGGGGAAATCAATGAGCGAAGAGACCGTATCCAAAGGGTTGCATGACGATATCTGTGATGTTCCTGGCATCCTGGTGGGGCACGATACCAATGCGGAGGGGGGCACCGGCTGCACCGTCGTTCTCTGCGAATGGCCGGCGCTGGGCGCAGTGGACGTGCGCGGCGGCGCACCCGCCACGCGCGAAACCGATCTGCTGAACCCACTCTGCTTCATGCAAGAAGTGCATGCTGTGCTGCTGACCGGCGGCAGCGCCTTTGGGCTGGATGCCGCTACCGGCGTGATGCAGGTGCTTGAGGAACGCGGCATTGGCTATGATACCGGCGTGGCGCGCGTGCCCATCGTTCCCGCCGCCGCCCTCTTCGATCTGCCACTCGGACGCGCAGATGTTCGCCCGAACGCCGGGGCAGGCGCACGCGCAGTTCAGACAGCAATCAGAGGTCCCGTCGCACAGGGATCGGTGGGCGCGGGAACTGGCGCGACGGTCGGCAAGATGGGCGGCCCGGCGCTGGCAACGAAAGGCGGCATCGGCAGCGCCAGCGCCACGCTGCCAGATGGGCATATCATCGGCGCGCTCGTCGCGGTGAATGCGCTCGGCGATGTCTACGACGAAGCCACCGGGCGCATCCTGGCTGGCGCCCGCTCGCCATCTGGCTACGGCTGGCTGGCGAATGAGTCGCAGGGACCATCGGGGCAATCCAACGCAACGCCAACATCCGCACAGCCGGGCACAAACACAACGCTGGCGGTGATTGCGACCAATGCGCCGTGGAGCAAGGCCGAGCTGGCAAAACTGGCGCAGATGGCGCATGATGGACTGGCCGTCGCTATTCGCCCGACCCATACGCCACTGGATGGCGACGCTATCTTCGCGCTCTCGACGGCACGCCCAAGCGAGGCAGATGAGGACGCCGGTGGCATCGGCTGGCCGGTGACGCTTTCGCTGGCGATGTCCGGCGCGCTGGCGGCGCGAACGCTGGCGCGCGCCGTTGCCAAAGCGGTACGCGCCGCCACAACGCTACACGGCGTTCCCGCTATTGGTGATCTACCATTCGCAGTGGAATAGCTGGGAGTATTTGCTGTACTCTCGGCTTTGAAAAGCCGGAGTACGGTGCACAAGTCAGAAATGGGGCGATGGGCCTTCAGACCATATGTGCGCGCGCCGGCAGTTTACTGCCGCGATATGCGCTATAACAGATAAGGAAACTCCTCCATGAGCGACAAGACCATCATCAGCGTGACGCGCTGGCAGGGCGAGGAGCCGCCAACTGAACGAGCACTACGCGAGCGGCTACGCGCCAGCGGACACGACTACTATGAATGGGGCAATGGTCCCAGCGATACCTACGCCGTTCACTCGCACAACTACGACAAGCATCTCGTCTGCCTCGCTGGTGGCATCCGCTTCACCCTGCCCGCCACCAACGACGCCGTAGACCTGCGCCCCGGCGACGAACTGCTGCTGCCCGCTGGCACACTGCACGGCGCCATCGTCGGCCTGCAGGGCGTGCGCTGCGCCGAGGCGCATCTTTAATCCATCGCAGCCAGCCGTTCGATGGTCTCGTACACCAGTTGCGGCAGCGTGCCGAATGAGTAGGACATCAGCGCGCGCTCGCCACGCTGATGCGCGCCGCGACCATACGGGCCGAGGTTGACGACGGGTAGATCAAGCTGTCGAATTGCCTCCAGCGGCAAGGAGTATGCACCGGGGCGTATAGTCTCGCTGGGCGCCGCTGTGTCCTGCCAGACGGGCATGTTCTCGATCAGCGTGCTCGCGTCTATCTCGGCGTCGAGCCGTAGATAGCTCATATCTGAGAGGAAGGGGAAATATTCCTGCACGACCAGCGGTAGCTCGTCGTGCGCACCGGCCACCGCCGCCACCGCCTCGTGCAGCGCGCAGGGCGTCGCCTTCACATGTGGATAGAACGGCGGAGCGAAGTAGATCACCACGGCGGGGCCGCGCAATCCGCTGAGCGCCCAGAGCCGCTGCACCAGCCGCAGGCTGCGCTCGCGCTTATCCAGCGTCGCCGGCCAGCGCGACCATTCATCATCAAGCGCCTCAGTCACCGCCTCCTCGCCATGCGTCCGCATCGCCGCGAGCCGCAGATCAGCATAGGACAGCACACGTCCCGTGCGCGGCAAGAGGCGTAGCGCCCGGCCCGTCTCGCCCATCGCCACCAGCCAGCGTCGCTCGGACTCGTCCACACGCTGCAACACCCGCGCGAGCGAGGCTTCGGCGCGATACTGTAGCCGCCGCAGCAGTTCATTGGGCCGCGTCGTAAAGGTCAACACGTTCAGGTAGAAGTGGGCGGTGAAGGGAATCTGTACGTTATAGCGTTCCTTCAGGTCGCCAGCATGCAGCGTCACCGGCGGCGGCGTCATCTGCCCGCGCACCATATCACACAGGTCCTCACACATGCTGAGATCGCGCACCAGTTCGGCCATAATCAGGTTAGCGTCCAGGCCGTCGTAGGGATCGCCAACATGCGACTCGCGCCCGATAACATAGAAGCTCGGCAGCAGCTTGCCGATGGTGCCGGTATAGAAATAGCGATGCGTATCGCCAGGATAGAGCGAGGTCGTATAGTCGGTGTTGATCGCGCCCACATACTCCAAGCCGTAGCGTTCGCGCAGGCGCAGCAAGAAACGCACCGCCTGAAGCACCCCTGCTGACTCGTTCTCCTCATCAGGCGTTGCCAGCAACACCACCGAAAGCGCCGGCTGCTCTGTGCGCGCCTGTTCCGCCAGCCTGCGTAACACTGCGATATTGGCCGCGACGCCGCTTTTCATATCAATCACACCGCGTCCGAACATCCAATCGCCGGGGTAGGCGTCGAGGTCTTCTTGAAGTCCCGGCGTCATAGCCGCCAGTTGCGCCTGCCGCTCCGCCAGCGCCTCGGGGTCCAGCGCGAAGGGTTCGAGCGCGCCATAATCAGCCGTCTCGACGGTATCTATGTGGCCGAGCAGCACCACTGTGCGTTTGCTCGTTCCCTGAAGGAAGGCGTAGGCGTTCTTGCGCTGATGTGGATCGTTTTCGATGGGGTCGAGGCCCATATCGGTGTAGGCATCGTCGAAGCCACCTTCGCGGAGCAGGCGCACCACCTCTTCGGCAACCTGCGTCTCGCCCGCGCCGGGGCTGACGCTGTTGATATGCACCAGCCGCAGCGTCAACTCGCGTACCGTCTCATACCAATCGCTCTGCGGCGTGTTCTCACCTGCGACCATCTCACCCTCATTTCGTCAGTGCCTTCTATTCAGCAGTTCGCATTATAGCGCCCGATATCTTTCGCTAGGAAGCCGATAGACTGATTCTCCGTCGCATCTCTCTGAGTTTGACGGCTAGATCGGTGGCGCAGCATCGTGGGCGAAGAGCGCACTCAACGATAGCCCGTTATGCAGCCGCTCGATAGCATTCGCCAGCAGATCAGCCACCGAGACGATATGCAGCCCCGGCAAGGCAGCGCGCACCCGCTCCGGCACCGGCACGGTATCGGTGACGACGATCTCGGCGATTGCCGGATGTCGCAAGACATCCGGCGCGTTGCCAGCCAGCACGCCATGCGTCGCTACCACACGTACATCCGGGTGCGCGCCCGCCGCTACCAACGTGTCCACCGCCTGATGAATCGTGCCGCCGGTGGCCACGATGTCATCTACGATGATGGCGTGCTTGCCGCGTACATCGCCAATCACAGCGGCAATCTCCACTTCGAGCGCATTGGCCCGTCGTTTGTGCAGAATGGCGATGGGCAGATCGAGCGACCGTGCGAAGAGGTCGGCGCGCTTCACGCCGCCGGTATCCGGCGAAACGATCACGCTGTCGCGTGGAATCCGCTCTTTGAGGTATTGCGAGAGCAGCGGAATCGCCGTCAGGTGGTCCATGCCGATGTCGAAAAATCCCTGAATCGCCGGGCTATGCAGGTCCACAGCGACGATACGATGCGCGCCCGCCGCCGTCAACAAATTCGCCACCAACTTCGCAGAGATGGGTTCGCGGCCCACGAATTTGCGGTCCTGCCGGGCATAGGCATAGTAGGGAATAACGACGGTGAGACGGCTGGCAGAGGCTCGGCAGAGCGTATCAATCATCAGGAACAGTTCGACCAGGTTTTCGTTGACCGGCTCGCAAGTAGATTGGATGATATAGGCATCGTGCCCGCGTACACTGCTGCCCAGCCGTATCTTGATCTCGCCATCGGGAAAACGCTCGATGGACCGTTCCAGCAAGGGCATATCCAACCGGCGCGCAATCTCACCCGCCAGCACTTCACTCGCAGACCCGGCGATGAGGCACGGCGGCACAATGATGTCGGTGATCGCCTGCGCGTCGCTCTGCGGAAGCGCCTGCACTGGGGTGCGGCTGGCTGGATGTTCTGTGGCGTGGTCAGACATGCCGCGTCTCCTTGAACTCATCACATATCTCGTGTACAGGTCGGTACATCATAGCTCCGCGAATTCGAGGAAATCGCAGGTCTCTTCAGCATACGCTCGCAAAATAGGGTCCAATTCTCCCCGAATCGCGTGACATCGCATCACAGACCGTTGAGAACTATTGTCCCACCGCTGCACATGCCGCAGCAGTGGCGAGCATACTACTCGCATTGTAGCACAGGAGATGGCAAACGTAGGAGCGCAAATGAGCGGGCGTAAAATGGCTTTCATCAACCACTTATGGCGTGCCCTGGCCAACGGCAAGTGCAGGCTCATCGGCAACCGGCAGCGCGGCGGGATTCTCTTTGGCCTGCTCATTCTTGTGGCGGCGGCTGAGGAAGGGCCGCTCCACCAACTGATAGGAGAGATACGCAACGAGAAAGGCCAGCGGAACGCGCCACTTGAGAGTAAGACTGGCCAGAGCCGGAATCAATGGGTGAATGATCGGAAGATGCCACATGTAGAGGCTGTACGAGATCAGGCCGATGAAACGCAAAGGATAGAACTCGAAAGGCGCGCGAATGAACTTATTTCCCCACACAATCGCCAGCAGCAACGAACCGTAGCCAAGACCAATGAAAAAGGGGATCGTGACGCCTGCAAAGCCTATCACCGTACCCGGAGCATAGCGAGATGAAGCAAACGTTTGAAATGGAACCAGCGCGGCCAATAGAACAACGGCTTCGCCCAGAAGGAGCCACGCTAGCCGGTGCTGCTGTTTGGGGGAGAACATTTTCTCCTCAACCGTAGCAACGTAGAGGGTGGCGCAGAGCATCCCCACCGCGAAAACTTCGAGAAACTTCCCCAACGACCCCATCGTAATCAGCACGAATACACGAGCAATCGTTCCCGTTATGCCACTGAATGTAGGAATACCCGTCATAATAACGGCATCTGCCGTGCGCACCAAAAGAGCGGTGGCAATGATGCAACCGACACCTATAGCCAGGCGTGCCAACGAACGCGAGGCGCCCACCAGCTTTGACGTCAGAAAAGCCAGCAGCGGAAGGACGACATAAAACTGCACTTCCACCGCTAACGTCCAGAATGGGCCATCTAGGTCCTGAGCGAAACGCGGGAAATCATCATGGACCAAAATCACATGCACGCCGATATCTTGCGCTAGCGATAGTCCTTTGAAGGCGGACGGCGCCAGGAACAAGAGCAGCGTCAGACAGGCCCAGTATGCAGGCAAAATGCGGAGCGCGCGCCGCCGATAGAATCGTTTGGCGGAGGGGAGAGATCTGGCATGCAACATCGCTCGAACATAAGGCAGGAATAGCAAAAAGCCAGACAGCACAAAGAAAAGGTGGACGCCAGTAGCCAGGAAGTACGCAAAATTGTATGCAATCGGACCCCATGGCTTGTACTCTAGCTTAGCGGTCAGATAGGTATGAAATGCGACAATGCTCAACGCAGCGATGGCGCGCAAGCCATCAAGCGCGCGGATCTCTTGCGGCCCATTATCCATCGGCAAAAGCCTGGTTCGGACTTTTGACCAGACATCGCCCAGTTGCCTGCTCAAATCTACCTCTTCCTGACTCTCATGCAAATTGGCGCTTCTCGCTATCCTCTCTACAGCTCGTATTGATGGTAACGAATATCTAATGAAGCGGCATGACTACCTTCTCATACACAGTCATACGCAGTTAAGGCACGAGGAGCAACTGCTCTGGCGAGCAGATACCATGTCAGACGCTCCCATTATCGCTTATGACGGCGCCTGAGGATAGCAGATCACCTGTTGGCGCTATGGAAGAAGAGTCCCAGTCCAGCTTTCCGTGCCAGAACTGCTCGATTGTGGAGTAGGCACCTGTATTTTTCCGCTCCCGCTCGCATTCAGATACCGGCCCGTGCCACCTGTGATCGTATAGGTGAACGTTGCCACCTGGGTAGCGCGGCAAAATGTGCCGGTCGCCCGGAAGGTAATCGTATCACCCGTCGCCAGCGTCAACGTTCCATTGGTTGTCGCGGACCCACACGAGTCAGTTCCACCGGGCGCATAGACGGAGGTACGGCTGAGCGATGCGTTGCCCAGGCTACTCCCTCCGTTGTTGACCTGCCCCGACCCATGAGTTGTGACGCAGACCGAACCCGTCGGCTGGTTGCCGGAACAGGCGACGGCGGTGTATTGTTCAGTGAAATCAGCCTGGAATCCCGCTGGCGCAGGAGTAACCGTCGGCGTATTCGTCATCACAGTTGGCGAAACTGGCGGATTGGCGCTGATACCAGGCTGCGTTGCCGGGGTAGTGCCGCCAGATGATGGCCCGCCACACGCTGCCATTGCCCATAACAACATGGACATTAGCACAGCCATGACGAGCATCAAACGCCATCTCATCCTGCGCGCATTGGTGCCATTCCGGTGAGCACCACCAGACCATCCGGGCCATTGTCGAACCTTAGATGCCATTCTGTTATCCTTAGACCTTTAGACTGGGAGAATTGCCACGTTCAGGTGATGGCCGCTATCGGTGCCCGTCCAGACGATCAGAATCTGGCGCGCCTGACCGGCAAAACCAAGCGATGGCGCACCTGTCGCGGCCTCCGGCAGCGCAACAATCGGCGAAGACCAGGTATTCAGCGTACTCGTCATCTGGATGTACACGGTACGCGAAGAATTGGTGCCCGTCCACGCCCAATAATATTCTGGCATATTCGTCTGCGCCGGGTTGAGCGCCATCAAACTGGGTGTAGAGCCGGTCGTGCCCGACGATGGAGCAGCCAATCCCGCCGTCCAGGTCGTTCCATTCGCCGATTGCATGAAGTTGGGATGGTTAGAGCCACTCATCTGCCAGGATAGCAACATCTGGCTATCATGTGGATCGGCCACCAGATCGGGAGACGAGCCGCTATCATGCGACCACAATGTCGTCTTGACGCCCGGCACAAGCCCCTGCGGACCTAACGCCCGCACATTTAGCGTGTGATTCGCGTCGGTGCCCGCCCAGGCGATCCACACCTGACCGCCGAAATAGGCCAGCGATGGCGCGAATGGGGTGTATTCTGCGAAGGTCACTTTCTTACGCGCGCCGTACACATCGTACATGACATTGAGCGAGTGATTGCGGTCATTGCCCGCCCACGCCATGATGACCACGTTGGTAGTGTTCACTGGCACGACAAGGATGCTAGGACGAGCAAACGAGTTATCGCCCAACGTGATTTTATTCGTGTAGTGGATGCCGTCGTTGGACGTTTCCACATTGAGGCTATGCGCCCTATCAGTGCCCGCCCAGGCCAACACACTGACAGGAGCAAACGACGAGTTGGCCACTGGCGGATACGCGGATTCCGACCAGAAAGCCGGCGCATCAATGCTATTGTCATTCATGGTGAACGGATTGGGAATCGAGGTGATGGGGCCGGTGTAGCCCGACGGCACTTCGCCATGGAATCCTTCGATCAATGCGCCGGCCTGGCTGAAAGCCCAGTCGGTCGTCACGTTCAGTGATGGATCAGTTGAGGCGTCCTGCCGGAAATAGACATAGTGCCCAATCCAGAGATGCCCATTGTCGCTCTGCGTCGGGTCATAGGTGTATGGGGTACCGACCGAGGGGTCGGGATCAGCGGCGATAGAGCCAAAATAATTGGCGCTATAGGGCGACCCCCAATAGTACTGATTCGTCAGCCAGGTGTTCAGCGGCACCAGCACTTCCTGGGCATTCTGAATATTGCCGTTGGGAATGCCATAGCCGGGGTCCCATACTTCCAGGCCGGTGATGCTGCCAGGGTTGGTGACGGGATCTCCCGTCGCCTCCACGCCGCTGACCAGCACCGAATGAAGACCATGATAGACGATGACACTGATCGGCTCCTGCGTGCGTACAAGGTCGGCGACGAGATGAAGCGTAGCGTCATAACTACCATTCAACGCGACAAGCTGATGGTAATGCCCTTGCCCTTCGGCGCTCAGGCCAGTCGCCAGCGAACGCGGGTCCGTGCCAACATCACGCGCGATATCTGCCTTGAACGCCGGTCCCCAGGCGGTTGGTGAGGAGCCTGGAGTCCCCCAGATACTCACCGCCGCCGCGCTATTCAGATAATCAGCGACATTCTGCTGCGAGATTGCCTGACCCCGAAACTGGGCGATGGCGGCAATCGTTGCCACGCCACACCAATTGTTTTTCTGCTGAGGCCACTGCGCCGCCTGAACGGCAGCCAGCACCTTTGCATTATCTGGACCGTAGAGGGTGGCTTGCGCGGTTTTCGTACCCGCATGCGCCGGCAGCACATAAATAGCCAGCGCCCCGGCTACCGATACTAACAGAATGACAATCAGACTGATACGAACCGGACGCCGCTTGAAGATACTGAAGACCAGGTGACCGGCGCCCTTGTTGCCATTTCCTAGAGTATCCTGTTTCAACAGTCGTGCCGACTGCTTTGTTGGCATATCCATCTCCCATATCGCTCTCACATGTCCGCCTCTATTGCCGTGTCGCTTCGCTAGCATACAGGCAAGTAGATGATCTGTCAATACACCAGGGGCGGTGTATAAGGCAGGACAGACAGGGCGGACATCCAGGGAACGAGCGGCTACACAGCACTCATCAGATATAACGCACGAGCATGCGCTTTATGGACAACACGGCGGTGTTGATGCGCAGGTATTTCATCATTGGTTCTAGTCTGCACCTATCACTTTCTCAGCCGGAAGTGGCGGAATCGCAGATAGCATCGCAATGCGCTCATGTTTGTGGCGGCGGCTGAGGAAGGGCCGCTCCACCAACTGATAGGAGAGATACGCCACGAGAAAGGCTAGCGGAAGACGCCACCCGAGAGCGATGCTCTCCAGAGCAGGAATCAACGGACGGGTGATAGGAAGATGCCACATATAGAGACTAAATGAGATCAGGCCAATGAAGCGTAAGGGATAAAACTCAAATGGCGTGTGAATAAGCCTGCCACCCCAAACGATTGCCAAGAGGAGCGCGCCATAGCCAAGACCAACGTAGAGCGGCGCGATAAGCCCAAATCCCAAACGACCACCAGGAACATATTCGGGCACAGTGTCATACCAGAAAGGCGTCAGGACACCAAGCAAAACAATGGCCTCGACCAGCAAGAACCAGGAAAAGCGGCGTAAATGAATAGCAGAGAGCATATGTTCTTCAATGGTAGCAACGTAGAGGGTTGCGCACAACATCCCTACAGCAAATACTTCGAGAAACTTTCCCTGTGATCCCAAAATGAGGAGGGTAATGATCTGGCCAATAGTAGCGATGATGCCATGGAAAGATGGCAGATACGCCATCAGCAGCGTACCGATCACGCGCATCGTCAGCGACAGTCCGATGAGACCGCCGATACATGCGGCAATACGTCCAATCGAACGCGAAACGCCGACAATACGGGCAATGACAACTCCTATGACTGGCAGAAGAAGATAGAACTGCCATTCAACCGCCAGCGTCCAGAATGGTCCCTCGATATCACGATTGAAGGAGGGAAAGTAATCATGAATCAGCGTGATATGCGTCAACATGTCTTCTGCGAAGGTCAGACCGCTAAATGTTGCGGGGATTATGATCGCCAGCACTAGCAGACAAACCCAATAGGCCGGCAAAATGCGTAATGCGCGGCGCCGATAGAATTGCCGCGCCGAAGGCAGAGGTTTGGCATGTAACATTGCTCTAGCATACGGGAGGAAAAGGAGGAACCCGGAAAGTACGAAGAAAAGATGCACCCCAGTGGCCAAAAAATAGGCTTGATCGAAGAACTTGCTTCCCCAGGACGTTTGTGCAAGGTTAGCCGTTTGATAGGAGTGGAAAACGACGATGCTCAACGCAGCGATGGCGCGCAGCCCGTCGAGCGCGCGTATCTCTTGCGGCCCATTATCCAATGGCAGCAACATTCTGAGTACACGGCGCTTGATGACGCTCGGCTGCGCAGAAGGCATTGTTGGCCCGCCGATCAAGAGCGCCTAGCGGCGCATGCAGGTTTCAACAGTCTTTCAATAGCTTTGCCAAAAGTGTTTAGTTGATAGTACTCATTCCACGAAGGGGGCGCAATAGGTATATTTACCGCCTGCCCACAGTTGTCCCTCTTCCAACTGACGCGATGATTGCGGCATAGTACCAAAAGCGAGTGATATGGCGCATAAAGTTAGTTCTGTCAACAAATACCGAGAAATCAGAGAGAAGTACCGGACGTGGGAAAGCGAACACGGCTAACTGAGCGCGAGGAGGCATTTGTCCGGGCGCAGCGCGTAGCGCGGCTGGCGACCGCTGATGCAGAGGGGCATCCCACCGCTGTGCCGGTCTGCTATGCGTATGATGGCGCACAGTTCTATTCGCCGCTCGATGAGAAGCCAAAACGCATTGCCGCGCGCCACCTGCGGCGTGTGCGCAATATTGAGGCGCGGCACGAGGCGACGCTATTGATTGACCGCTACGACGATGACTGGTCACGCCTGGGCTACGTGCTGGTCGAGGGACGGGCCGAAGTGATTGAGCCGGGTGCGCCGGAGCATGCACGCGCAGTGGAGTTGCTGCGTGTCCGTTACGTGCAGTACCGGGCGATGAACCTTGAAGAAATGCCGGTCATCGCGCTGTCGCCTGAACGGGTTGTGTCGTGGGGACCGGCGCTAGACGCGCCTGACGAATCGCAAGAGGCCAATGCCAGCCAGAATGACCAGGAGAGACAGAATATCTGGCTGCAACCTGGGCGCGGAGTGAACTTCTTGCCGCTGGCGCGTGGCCGCCGCTCGGTGCGCGCCTTCCAGCAACGCCCGGTACCACGGCGCGCGCTGGAAATGATGCTAGCGGCGGCGCAGTGGGCGCCCTCGCCGCACGGACGCCAACCCTGGCGTTTCGCCGTCCTGACGCGCAACGAGCCAAAGCATCTGCTCGCAGACGCAATGGGCGAGGAATGGAAGCGAACGCTGGCGATGGACGGCCAGCCGGAAGAAATCATCCAACTACGGCTGGAGAAGTCGCATGAACGCATCCGCACCGCGCCCGCCATCGTGCTGGTCTGCCTCTATCTGGAAGACCTCGACCAGTATCCAGACCCAGACCGCCAGCATGCAGAGGAGATCATGGCGATTCAGAGTTTGGGCGCTGCCATACAAAATCTGCTGCTCTCAGCGTATGCGCTCGGCCTGGACTGCGGCTGGATGTGTGCGCCACTCTTCTGCCCGGATACGGTGCGCGCTGCGCTCGAACTGGATAGCAGCCTGATCCCTCACGCGCTCATCACCGTCGGCTATGCGGCGCGCGAACCCAAACGCCGCCCGCGCCGTCCGCTGGATGAACTTATCGTGCGCTTCGACTGACCATCGCTGCATAGCCTGCATAGCCAAGTACACACTATCCATAACGGCAAGAGCGTGAAGGTTAGTGTGAGAGGAGCGTTGAGAAATGAGCAAAACGGTGCTTGTTACGGGAGCAGAGGGTCTCATCGGCGCCTATTTGAGTACGGCGCTCGAATCTCGATACACCGTCCGCCGCCTGACGCGGGCGCCTCTGCCTGGCCTCCCCACCGTCGTCGCCGATATCACCGATATGGAGGCAATGGAGCAAGCCTGCCAGGGAATAGATGCCATCGTGCATCTTGCCGGAAGTTCAGCGGTAGAGTCAACATGGAATGACGTGCTGCACAACAATATTATCGGCACGTACACGGTCTTTGAGGCGGCGCATCGGGCGGGCGTGCAACAGATCATCTTTGCCAGCTCAAACCATGCCGTCGGCGGCTATGAAATGGAGAAAGCGCCTGATATCTACCGCCGCGATCACGCCTCGCTCACCCAGAACACGTTGCCACGGCCTGATAGTTTGTATGGAGTCAGCAAGTGCTTCGGCGAATCCCTGGGGCGCTTCTATGCGGATCAGCATGGGATGCGAGTGATCTGCCTGCGCATTGGCACGATCAACCGCGAAGACTCGCCAACGGGCGCTTCTGTCGCACAGATGAACCCCTGGCTGCCTAGCGAAGCGCTGCGCTACGAACGGGCGCGCACTACCTGGCAAAGCAAGCGTGATTTTGCGCAGATGGTCGAACGCTGCCTGGAAGCGACCCATGTGCGCTTTGACATCTTTTACGGCATTTCCAATAATCCACATCGCTTCATGGATATTGAACATGCGCGCCAGGTCATCGGCTATTCGCCACTTGACAGTTCATCAGACGCTCCATGATACTCATTGATACTCATTGCTATTTGTTTAGTTGGCGATCTGGCGCGGCACCTTCTGCCCAACTTCCTTCAGCGTTGCCAGAAACACCTCAATATCGAGCTGCCCCAGCAGCGTGGAGAGCGCCACACCCCAGGCATAGTGTCCACGTTGGCGGCGCTCGCTGCTCAAGAGTCGAATGCGAAATGAGCCATCCAGCCGCACGAAGATGCGCAGCAGGTGTGGTCGCTGGTTGCCGTTATAGACACGGTTATAGACCTCTGTGTACTGCGCGACAACTTCTTGTGGGTTGGCGTCTGTAGATGTAGCAGAAGAGGATTGTCCTTTGTCTTTGAGTTGCCCGGCCAGCGCCTCTTCCTCGCGCGCCAGCGCCCGGATGCGCTGATCGCGGCTATTGCGCATAATGCAACGCGCAATCTGTCCACGATGCGGCGCATTCACCCGTGGCAGACCATATTCGCTATATTCGGTCAGCGCCATCACCCGCAGCGCCGTGTCGCGTTTGGAACCGGCGGTCAGCAGCGTGACATATTGCGTGTCAGGCGCCCATCTGCTCTGCGCCTTCAATTCACCGCGAAACTGCGAGGAGATATGTGGCAATGTCAGATCAATGCGATCTGGCAGCACAGTTTTGGCCGGCACCTCCTGCGTCTGGTAGGCCATATAGTGATTGTGTTTGGCATGCGCGGCGAGGTCGCTCCACTCACCCAGCACAATGGCCGGCTGGGCAAAAGCGACGCTGCGCAACTTCCTGTAGATGGCGTCGCGACTCAGCATGCTGCGCGAATCCTTGACGACATGAACCGCAAAGAGAAACTGCACCAGTTCCAACGCGAACGAAGCGACCTCACCTCTGCCCTTCCCCTGCGCCAGCTTCTGAAATGCAGCGGCGATCTTTTCGCGGTCTTCCGCCGGACGCCGCGCCAGCGCAGGCTTGAGGATGTCCACCACCTCGTTGTAATAGTCCAGTTGCAGCACTTCTACATCTTTGGCGGAGACCAGCAGCGGAATGAGGATTTCCAGTTCGTCGTGGAACTCACGGATGCTCGTGGAGATACGTGGTATCAGCGCCAGGAGCGCCAGCGCCGCCGCTACCACGCTGCCGACCATCAGCAAGATGACCTGCGTGTTGGAGAGCTTCTGAATCAGCAACGTCGAACCCAGGTTGATCGCCAGCCCCAGAAACGCCGAAATAATCACCACACTCAGAATCAATTCCAGTGTGCGCCCGCGCGCTGCCCGCGTCTCTTCTTGCAATGATGGTTCTGCGTCAAACCTGTTCTCGCTCACCGTCCACGCTCCCGTCACCACTAGCATGCGCCAGCCATCTACCGGCCCCACGCCAGTGTACGACATCGCCCGTCGCTTTGTCTTGCCACACCATGCCACACCATGCCACACCATGCCTCGTCTTGACCCTGGCGTCCCGCTGCGCCTACAATTCCTAACAGACCGGAGCGTCGGTATGGTTTGTGATCCAGCGGCACTCCCTGATGAGGCGATGAAAACAACATGACCAACGAGACGAGCGAAGCCAGCGTACACAGCGGTAGGCAGGCACATGGTGGCGTTGCGGCCACCCGTGACAAAGAGGCGACCCGCCAGCGTCTTTTAGACGCTGCTGAAGAAGTTTTTGCGGAGAAAGGCTATCACGGCGCGGTTGTCGAGGATATTATTCGCGCCTCGGATAGCTCCAAAGGTGGCTTTTACTTCCACTTCCCCAACAAACAGGGCATCTTCCTGGCATTGATTGATGCGCTAGTGCCTAAACTCGCCAGCGCCGTGGACCGCGCGATTGCCAATGAGACCGATCCAATGGCGCAGATGGACGCCGCACTGCGCACCGTGCTCGAAACCTTCTCGCGTCACCGCAAGCTCAGCAAAATCTTGCTGGTGGAGGCGGTTGGGCTGGGGCACGGCTTCGACGAGAAGCTGATGCACACGCGCGGCTACTTCGCCGCCATGATCCGACGCTATCTGGACCGTGCAGTCGCGGCTGGCGCCATCGCGCCGATGGACACCGAAACCGTCTCCTGGGCCTGGTTCGGCGCCATCAATGAACTGGTGGTGCGCTGGCTGGTGATCGGCAAGCCTGAGAAACTCGAAACAGTGCTGCCACAATTGCGGCTGTTGCTGCTGCGCTCGGTCGGCGCAACGCCTGCCGATCTAGCAGAACGAGCAGAGGCGACGGAGCGGCGGTCATGATTGATCTTCATCTGCCATCCGCCGCTCATTCATTGCATGTTGACCACGCGGCGCTGCTCGCCGTCCTGCGCGCAGCCCAACGGCAGGCGCGCGCCACACAAAGCAGCGTACTCGCCAGTTTCACACAGGCATCGCCGCTCGCTGACACGCTGGCGCTGTTCGCGGCAGCAGAAACGCTCGAATGTGATACCGCCTTCTATTGGGCGCATCCGCGCGCGCAACAGGCTATGGCTGGCATCGGCGCGGCGGCAACGATTGAGGGAGAGCATATCGCTGGGGCTGCCAGCCAGTGGCATCACATGCTCGAACACGCGCAGATAGACATCGCGCCTGGCAGTTATGGGGATTCGTCTGAACTCGCGGGGCCGCGCTGCTTCGGTGGCTTCGCCTTCGATCCGGCCTCACCGCGCAGCCATCGCTGGGACGGCTTTCCCAACGGCTTGCTCATCCTGCCGCAGCTACACATCAGCGCCATAGGCAAGCAGTGCAGCCTGACGCTCAATGCGCTCGTCGGCGCAGATGATGATGCAGAGCGCGAGGCACTGCGCCTCACTGCGCTGCTGGATCGCCTTGCCGCTGCAATGGAACAGCAAAGATTCGCTACGCAACCGCTCCAATTCACCACGCGCAACCTTCAGCCCCAAAGCGATTGGTGGCAGATGATCGAAGCGGCGACGGCGGCCATCCAGCGCGGCGCGTATCGCAAGGTAGTGCTGGCGCGCAGTGTGGAGGCAAAGGCGACGGAGCCGTTTGTAGCGGCTCCGACCTTGCGGCAATTACGTGAACAGTATGCAGACGCGCATATCTTCGCGCTGCGTCGTGAGCGGCGCACATTCCTGGGCGCGACGCCGGAACAGTTGGCGCGCGTGGTAGATGGGCGCGTCGAGACGATGGCGCTCGCAGGTTCCGCTCCGCGCGGCGCATCACCCGCCGAGGACGACGCCCTGGGCGAGGCGCTACGCCGTCAGACCAAGACACGCAACGAACACCAGGTAGTGGGGGCGATGATTCGCCGGGCGCTGGAGCCGCTCACTCGTTCACTCTCTGCGCCAGAAGAGCCGCAGCTCTTCAGGCTGCCGAATGTGCAACACCTGCTGACGCCGATCACCGGCGAACTCCTTCCCGGCGTCACGGCGCTCGATGTCGCCGCCGCGCTCCATCCAACACCTGCCGTCGCTGGCGACCCACGCGACGTAGCATTGGCAGAGATTCGCCGCATCGAGCGGTTCGACCGTGGCTGGTATGCCGGTCCGGTCGGCTGGGTCGGTGCAGATGGCTCCGGCGAGTTTGCCGTGGCGCTACGCTCGGCGTTGATCGAAGGCGACCGGGCGACACTCTTTGCCGGTTGTGGCATTGTGGCAGGCTCGAAGCCACAGGCCGAATACGACGAGACCTGCTGGAAGCTCCAGGTGATGCTGCGCAGTCTTGGCGGAGAGGACTAAAAGAGAGCAACCATGTCGGGCGACTACCAGCAGAGACCAGAACCAGCCAACACGCTCTATGCGTATACCGGCGCCTTCGTGGATGAGCTACGGCGCGCGGGGATACGCCATGCGGTTGTCTGCCCCGGCTCACGCTCCACGCCGCTGGCGCTCTCGCTGGCGCAGCAATCCGGCGTGCGCGTCTGGATGCACGTTGATGAACGCTCGGCGGGCTTCTTCGCGCTTGGCATGGCAAAGCGCCTTCAAGAGCCGGTGGCGCTGCTTTGCACATCGGGAACGGCGGCGGCAAACTTCTACCCCGCCGTCATCGAGGCGCATCTGACGCATGTGCCGCTGCTGGTGCTGACCGCCGACCGGCCACACGAACTACGCGAGAACGGCGCACCCCAGGCGATTGACCAGAACCGGCTCTATGGCGCGCACATCAAATGGTACTTGGAGGCTGCGCTGCCGGAGGCGACCAACGAGTCACTACGCTACATCCGCACGCTGGCAGACCGCGCGGTGGCGCTGGCGCGCGCCGTTCCCTCTGGCCCGGTTCACCTGAACTTCCCCCTGCGCGAGCCATTGACGCCGGAGCCGGGGCCGCTCATGCCTATCGAGCAGCGCGATGCGAACGCCTGGGATGGTCGCCCAAACGATGCGCCTTATACGCTGGTCAGCGATGCTCCGCTGGCGGGGCCATCCGCCGATGCGCTGGCCGAACTACTTGCCACATTGAGCGCCACACCGCGCGGCCTGATCGTCGTCGGCCCGCAATACGATACGAACCTTGTCGAGCCGCTGCTGCTCCTGGCACGGACGCTTGGCTATCCGCTGCTGGCAGACCCGCTCTCGCAACTACGGGTGCCGCAGTCACATGCACACCAGGCGACACTCATCACGAGCTATGATGCGTTTCTACGTTCTGACGCCTTTGTCGAGCAGTATGCGCCGGAAATTGTGCTGCGTTTCGGCGCCATGCCCACCTCGAAGCCGCTGCTGCTCTATCTCAAGCGTCACGCCGCCTGCCGCCAGATCATCATAGATGGGAACGGCGACTGGAACGAGCCAACACAACTGGCCGGTGAGATGCTACACACCGATCCGGTGGCGTTCTGCCGTGATCTGCGCGTCGCCTGCACATTCAACAGGCGTGAGAAGAGCGGCATGCTCATGCCATCGCTCTCGGAATGGGAATCGCTCTGGCGACACACCGAAGCGCAGACGCGGCAAACGCTGAGCGATGCCATGCAGGCGCTTCCAGAGCGTTTCGAGGGGCGCATTTTCATGGAACTGGCGCAGCTATTGCCAGAAGATGCGATCCTCTTCGCAGGCAACAGCATGCCAGTGCGTGACCTGGACACTTTCTTCTGGGGTGGCGCTGGCGCAATTCAGGTAGCTGGTAATCGCGGCGCCAACGGCATTGATGGTGTCGTTTCCACTGCGCTGGGCATGAGCGCAGCAGCGGCTACCGCGCATCATGGCGAGCGCGCAGTGTTGGTCATTGGCGACCTCTCGTTTTATCACGACCTGAACGGACTGCTGGCCGCGCGCCTGCATCATCTCGATCTGACGATCATCCTGGTTAACAACGATGGCGGCGGCATCTTCTCCTTTCTGCCGCAGGCTGGCTATCCCGAACACTTCGAGCAGTTATTCGGTACGCCGACTGGCCTGGATTTCAGCCATGCCGTCAACATGTACGGCGGGCGCTTCCAGCGAGTGCAGACCTGGGATGCGTTTCGCCATGCCATTCAAGCGAGCTGGCAGGATGGCGGTTTACACGTCATCGAGGTGCCGACCGAACGCGCCGCCAATGTGCTGTTGCACCGCAAACTCTGGCAAAAAGTCAACCGGGCACTTCAGGAGAGCGGCATCGTTGCGCTGGAAGGCGAGGAAGGGTAATGACGTCGCGGCTGGTCGAGGTCAACGGTGTGCACCTGAATGTGGAGGAGCGCGAGGCGAGCGGAACCCAGCGCGGCACGCTGGTCTTGCTGCACGGCTTCACCGGCAGCGCCGCAGGCTGGGGCGAGCATCTCGACACCTTCGCGGCGGCTGGACAGCGTGTGATCGCGCTGGATATGCTCGGCCACGGTCAGTCTGATGCGCCAGCGGACCCGGCGCGTTATGCCATCGAGCGGTGCAGTGAAGACATCCTGGCAGCGCTTGCCCGGCTTGGTGTGCGCGAGGGCGAGGCAACCTTGCTTGGCTATTCGATGGGCGGACGCATCGCGCTCTACACGGCGTTCTCCGGCTTCTTCCACGCGCTGATCCTGGAAAGCGCGTCGCCTGGGCTGGCCGGTGAAGCGGAACGCGCTGCACGCCGCGCCAGCGATGCCGCGCTCGCCGACCGCATCGAACGCGACGGCATTGCCCCTTTCGTCGCCTACTGGGAGGGTCTGCCGCTCTTCGCCAGCCAGCGCGCGCTACCCGAAGAGCGGCGGGCGGCGTTGCGCAATCAACGGCTGCGCAACAACCCGGTGGGACTGGCAAACAGCCTACGCGGCGTTGGCACTGGCTCGCAACCGGCGTTACACAGCCAGCTCTCGGAGCTTACATTACCAACACTGCTGATTGCTGGCGCGCTGGACACCAAATATTGCGACATTGCCCGCGAGATGGCAGAGCAGCTACCAGACGTCCGCCTGCACATCGTCGCGGATGCGGGGCACACGGTCCATTTCGAGCAGCCTGCGCAGTTCGATCAACTGGTGCTGGCGTTTTGTCTGGAACAATAGTGAGAGTCCTCACCCCGGCCTTGCGGCCACCCCTCTCCTTGCGAGGAGAGAGGACAGGAGTGAGGGGCAAAGGAGCAGAGTCATGAGCGTCGAGTGGAAACCAGTCCGTGAGTACACGGATATTATCTTCGAGAAGGCCGAAGGCATGGGCAAAATCACCATCAACCGGCCAGAGGTGCATAATGCGTTTCGTCCGGAGACGCTGAACGAGCTGATAGACGCTTTCACACGCTGCGGTGAGGACCCAGAGATTGGCGTCGTCATCTTCACGGGCGCGGGCACCAAAGCGTTCTGTTCCGGTGGCGACCAGCGCGTGCGCGGCAGCGGCGGCTATGTCGGTAGCGATGGCGTGCCCCGGCTGAACGCGCTCGATCTCCAGCGTGTCATCAAGTATCTGCCGAAGCCAGTGATTGCGATGGTGGCGGGGTATGCTATCGGTGGTGGTCATGTGCTGCATCTGCTCTGTGACCTCACCATCGCCGCTGACAACGCGCGCTTTGGGCAGGCGGGTCCGCGCGTCGGCAGCTTCGATGCTGGCTGGGGCGCAACCTACATGGCGCGGGTCGTCGGCCACAAGAAAGCGCGCGAAATCTGGTATCTCTGCCGCCAGTACAGTGCGCAGGAGGCGCTGGATATGGGCCTCATCAACACTGTCGTGCCGCTAGATCGGCTGGAAGAAGAGACGGTACAGTGGGCGCGCGAACTGCTGGAGAAGAGTCCGCTGGCGCTGCGCTTCTTGAAAGCCGCCTTCAATGCCGACACCGACGGTTTGGCAGGGCTTCAGCAGCTTGCTGGCGACGCGACGATGCTTTATTACATGACCGACGAGGGGCGCGAGGGCAAAGAGGCATTTTTGGAGAAGCGCAAGCCGGACTTCTCGAAGTTCCCGCGCCTGCCCTAGCCATCTTAGCACGGCTACGATAGCATGGCTACACCTACGACAATCGCGCACCTGCGCTGGCAGCCCTATCAGCTTCCGCTACGGCAACCCTTCGCAAATAGCCGTGGACCGCTGATCGTCCGCTATGGCGCCATCGTCACACTCACCCTGGCGGATGGAACGCATGGCAACGGCGATATCGCGCCGCTACCATATCATGACGCGGCATCGCTTACCGCTGCCCTCGCGCGGGTGCCGGAGCTTGCGGCTGCGCTCACGGACCAGCCAACGCCAGTGGCGCTTGAAAGCATTGCCACCTATGCGCAGAGCAGCGCCTTTCCCGCTGCGCTGCTCTGTGGCGTGGAGACGGCGCTACTGGATGCCATCGGCAAGCGCGAGGGGCGCAGTCTTGCGACGTTGCTCGCCGATGAACAGGCAGCCATCCGCGCCAGTGTGCCGGTGAACGCCGTCATCGGCGGTGGCAACCTCGCTGACGGCGTGCGCGCCGCTTGTGAGGCAGTGGCCGCAGGCTTCACCTGTCTCAAGCTCAAAGCAGGCGCGCTCCGCAGCACGGCGCGCGAAATCGAACGAATTGCGGCTATCCGCGAAGCCATCGGGCCGGTGATTGCCTTGCGGCTGGACGCCAACGCAAGCTGGACATTTGATGAGGCAATCGCCATACTCACCGCCTGCGCTCCCATAGACATCCAGTATGTCGAGCAGCCATTACCGGTTGGGCGCCTGGCGGAGATGTCCGCCCTGCGCTGGCGCGTGCCGGTGCCCATCGCCGCAGACGAGGAGTTGACCGGCCTCGCCAGCGCACGCCGCGTCCTCGACGCCGGAGCAGCGGACGTGCTGGTCATCAAGCCGCAGACCGCCGGCGGATTACTTGCCAGCAAGCAGATCATCCGCGCGGCAACGGCCTCCAATGTATGCTGCGTGCTGACCAGCGCCATCGAATCGGGCATTGGTGTCGCGGCAACGCTGCATCTCGCAGCGGCCATGCCAGAGGTCTCGCTTGCCTGCGGGCTGGCAACGCTACCACTGCTGCACGACGACCTCATCATCGAGGAACTTCCGCTGCGTAACGGGATGATGGCCGTTCCCAATGACATCGGATTGGGTGTCACGCTTGATGAAGCAGCGCTCACTAGATACAGCCATGAGTATACAGAATAACCAACAGAGTCAGATCAGTTTACCAGATTGGCTTAGCCGCGCCGCCGCCAACTACCCACAGCGTATTGCGCTTCAAGATCGCGCCGAGTACTGGTCCTTCGCTGAACTGGACCAGCGCGCAGCTCGGCTGGCACGCCAGCTTGCCACTGCTGGCGTGCGCGAGGGCGACCGCGTGGCGTTGCTGGCCGCGAACGGACTGCCCTACGCCGCCTGCGTTCATGCGCTCACCCGGCTTGGCGCGGTACTCTTGCCACTGAATCTCCGCCTGACGGCAAGCGAACTTTGCTGGCAGCTCACCGACGTTCGTGCGACGCTGTTGATTCATGATGGCGCGCAGGCGACAACCGCAGCCGCCATCGCCGCGCAACTTCCGGCCCTCCGCCGCGCCACCCTGGCACATGAGGCGGCAAACGGCGAACTGACGCTTGATACGCTGGCCGAAGCCAATAGCCCGCTACGTAGCGAGATTGATCTGGCCGCGACGCAAGCCATCATGTATACCTCCGGCACCACCGGCCAACCAAAAGGCGCGCTGATTACCTATGGCATGCACTGGTGGAACGCTACCGGCTCGGCGCTCAATCTGGGCTTGCGCCCGGATGATTGCTGGCTCGCCTGCCTGCCACTCTTTCATATTGGTGGCCTCTCGATTCTAATGCGCAGCGTCATCTATGGCATGCGCGTGCTGATGTTCGAGCGTTTCGACGCGGCTGCCATCAACGACGCGTTGCTGCATGAACAGGTGAGCGGCATCTCAGTCGTCACCGTGATGTTGCAACGGCTGCTCGCTGATCTCGATGCGCGTGGTGACGATGCTGGCGGGCGCTATCCCTCTACGCTGCGTTGTGTGCTGCTCGGCGGCGGACCCGCGCCGCGTCCGCTGCTCGAAGATTGTGCGCGCCGCCAGCTTCCAGTGGCGCAGACCTACGGGCTGACGGAATCCTGCTCGCAGGCAACGACGCTGTCGCCAGAAGACGCGCTGCGCAAGCTCGGCTCAGCGGGACGACCACTGCTGCCCGTCCAGGTACGCATCGTGGAAGAGGGCCAGGCGCTCCCAGCAGGCGAGGCAGGCGAAATCATGCTACGCGGTCCAACGATCACGCCGGGCTACGCAGAGCGCCCACAGGAGACGCGGCGCGCGTTTCATGATGGCTGGTTTGCAACCGGAGACTTCGGCTATCTGGATGAAGACGGCTATCTCTATGTGCTGGACCGCCGCAGCGACCTGATAATCTCCGGCGGCGAGAATGTCTATCCCGCCGAAATCGAGGCGGCGCTGCTGGGGCATTCTGCCGTGGCCGAGGCCGGGGTCTGTGGCGCGCCGGATAAACGCTGGGGACAGGCGCCGATAGCATTCGTCGTGCTAGGCGAGGGGCAAAGAGCCAGCGAGCAGGACATACTGGCATACCTAGCAAGGCAGTTGGCGCGCTACAAGCTGCCGCGCGCCGTTCACTTCGTCCAGCAGTTGCCGCGCACCGCCTCCGGCAAGCTGATGCGCCGCGAATTACCCGCGCTACTTTCTAATTCGTAATCTATACGCAAAGGGACGATGATGTATAACAAGATTACGCTGATTGGCAGTATTGCAGGCGATCCAGAACATTATTACGATCCAAGCGGAGATAAATACCTCTGCTTCCAACTCACAGTGCCGCCACCCCCTGATGATCCCCAGACCTATTGGGGAATGGTGTACGACCTCCGCGCTCCTGGTACGCAAGATGGTTGGCCGACTGGTGATGATACCTTTCAAGTGATCTGTCGGGAGCCTGCATTGACCAAAAGATGGATAGATAACTTGCAGAAAGGAGATATCCTATGCGTCGAGGGGCGGCTTGTATTGACATTATTTCGCAGTGAAGGAGAACTCTTGCGTCTCCCGGAGATTCTCGCTAGCGATATAATTCGCATCTCATTTTAGCATACTCAACCAGTCGCGCCAGAAAATATGCCGCTCAATAGCAGGGTCAATGGCTTGCAATGCTGCAAACAGTTCGTCGGGCTGCTCTGAAGCAGCATGAGCAATGACATACTTTGCGTAATACATCATATGAACTGCCTGCGTGAACGAGGAACTGACGAAATCAAACACTGCGCTCGCACGGCGCGCAGGATCAGGGTCCATTGGGTCGTAAAGCCACAGGGAACCATACGGTTGAGTCGTCACGCCTGCTGCCGTGATTGCTGTGTCCACAGCTAGCGCCAAAATACACTCGTCTTCGTATGAACCGACAGTGATGACTCGCCGCATGTTGAAAAGCTGCATGAACGGCGAATTTCGCCCATCCAATTGCGCTTGCAGCGCCTGCACATAGCCAGAAGCATGGGGTAGATACGGTGGATCTGGCGCGAACCGGAATCCTTCGCTGCCCAAAGTTGCCAGATCATAGCGCAGCGCCAGCGCGCGGTAATCCGGCGGCAGAGTAACACCGAGACTCGCCTCCAACGCTTGCAACTGCTCAGCAGAGAGTATGCTCCGTTTGACAAACGGGTCAGTTGCAAGCAGTGCGTCCAAATCAGGAATATCTACATCAGGCATACCGTCTACTCAATGTAGCTAGCCTGGCAAACGAAACACAGCAACGTCATTCAAGTTGCCCAAGCTCCCGCGCCAGTTGCTCTTGCTCCTCGTAGGTCCAGATATGCCCGTCCAGCTTATCTACACTGGCAAAAATGGCTCCTGGGATATGGCCCTCGTCCTGGAGCTTGGGCGAAGGCGCAAAGAATCCCCACCAGCGCGGGCGATCTCCTTGCCGCCAGTGGCGCGCTGGCTCGAAATCATACGCAGGAAAACGCTCCTGACGGCGGCGTTCGATATAGCGTTCAGCAAACACCGCTGCTTCATCCACGCTGATTAGCGGCTCGTGGTACGCTGCCGCAATGACTTCGCCATCTGCGCCCGTCTCTCTCAGCCTTGCCAGGAGTGTTTTTGCCAGCGCCTCGGATATGTTCAGCCCAAGGAAACCTGGATGTTCCTGGCGCATCTTGTATTGCACCGTAGGCGTCATCAGCGAGTGGTAGGCAATGGCAATGCGCTTGAGAGCATGCAACCCGGTGCTACGGCAGTACAGATAGATATCATACGCCTGCCCACCATCACATGAGCGGTTCGTTTGCATATACATGCGCTGGTTCGAGATGCTGTTCCTCCATCCATCTCATTCCCGCCAGGGGATGGCTTTGGCAATAACATCCCAGTGGGCATCGTAGTCATCAACATCATTGACCGCCCCCTGCTCACGTAGCGCCGCCAACGGATCTTCTTTCGGCCACCAAAACGGCAAAAGACCGTCCCATGTGCCATACGTTTTGCAGGCATGGCACCAGAGATAGCCAGTTCCGCGCCGGAATTCATGGTAGCCATTCTCAACCGGCAACCTGGCAAAGCCAAACTGCCTCCAATATGCGCGCAATGACTCTTGCTTGCAGCAAGGGCAGGCTACGCTAAGAAATCCTTTCGTATCCTTGATAACTTTTGCGTATGCCTCGTCTAACTCCTGGGCGCACGTCCCCTTTGCCCGCTGGAACTGGCTTTCCATATGATCTTCCCTTCACTCAATAGTTAACTTCGGCAACTGGCGCTCTTGACATCAATTGGACGCGCTATTTGCCGCCAAAGTTGGCATCAAACCAGGCTTCCCATTCATATTGCGCAGCGTAGGCCGGCGGCTCCACTACTTCAGTTGGGAGACCTTTCCAGACCCACCCATTTTCTGCTAACTGGCGTATGTGTACCATTTCGTGTACAAGCGTGCCTCCAAGCATTCTATCATCGGTAAACGCCCCACGTCCCAGGTTAATGGTTGGCGGATATCCTTCAGGCGTGCCACCTGGATTCTCCAATGCTTTATTCGGATCAAACGCCAGTTGCACCGGCTCACCGTTAACCGTCAAATCAATTCCATATTTCTCAGCAGTCTGATACGCCTGAGCTATGTACTGCTCAGGTGTCTGAGCTTGTTGAGCCATTCGTTGCAGATACTGCTGATAGGCTTCTTCATCCGAGAGATCACGGTTGCGTTCTATTGGCCCCAGGTCTCCATTCGCTGGGTCCCCCGAATCAAAGCCACTGGCGGCAAACGTATCGAACGTTATCAGGTTGAAGGCGCTCTGCACATCGGTGGGGTTTCCTAGCGCGGACTGTGTTGCCACCTGCCCAACGCCAACACCTGTGCCTGCCAGCGCCAGTGGATCGAGGGCAATGGTCATGCCAGCGCCAGCGCCGGTAAACGTATCACCAGCAATCGTCAAAAACGCCTGCCAGCCTGAAAGATGCTGGCTCTCGACGGTGTTGATGCCAACGCCAAGCCCCGTCGCACCCCCGATAAGTACACCTGCCTGCACCAACCGGCTCGCCAGCGCCTTCGCCAGCGCCGTCAACAGGCTGACGACCATCTGGCGCATTCCCTGGATGACGACGGCCAGCGCCGCTGCCGGCCCTTCAGTCACCAGCGCATCCAGCCCTGCCGTAAAGATGCCCCAGATGACGGTTGCCGCTTGAATCGCCAGCCAGGCCATCTGAAGCACAAAGATGATTTTGAGGAGCGTTCCTAGCACCTGAAACGTATCTGCCAGCGCGACGAGCCAGCCCGCATGCTCCTGCGACGCCTGTTGGGTGGCGGTCGTCACCTGAGTGTGGGCGGTGCTGTCATTGCCACCCCATACAATCACCGTCTGATCGTGGGTCGTCTGCACCGTCTGGATATGCGGACTATAAGCGCCTTGCACCGTCCGCATTGAAGCGGCCACTTGGTGAACAGTATCGCCGTCAGGCATGGGATCCATGAACCAGGTCATCTGCATTTCTCCCGCAAGTTCCTTGAGCACATCCCCGCAATGAAACGTTTACTATGGCATCAACGCACCTTACCCTTGCGTGGTAAGATTCTGCGCATTGGTCGTGTTGGCGTTCACACTATTCTCTTTGGCCTGGGTGACGGAAGTGGCCAGCGTCTGTTTGAGATTGCCAAAGGCATGCAGATGGCTGACGAACTGATTCAGGAAACCGCTAATATCGTCAAAACCCGGCCCGCTCCAGTTGGTTGTGCCCTGAAGCGCCTGATGTCCGCTATTGACCTGCTCTGCCGCAGCATGCGCCGCCTCGCCATGCGCGCGATGCGCCTGGCTCATTGCATCGAGTTGCTCTGGAACAGTCAACTTTATTTCACCGCTCGACATCTGCCAGCTCCTCTCTCACTCCTCTCAGCGCCCGCAAGGTGTGCTACCAGCAGCGTACCATGAGGCCGCAAACAAAAAACGCTCACCACAGCGCGACGTGTAGCTCATCCATATCGTCGCGCACTTGCTACTGCCTGATGAAAGATACGCAAAAAAGGCGACGGCTGTCAATACCAACCGGAGGAGAAATGTCTCTTGGAGTCCCCATGATGTTTGAGCCTTCCACATAGGCACTATCGGCTGCGCTGCATAGGTGACTGTGGTACGATACTGGCTATATGTCCGGCAGACTTACGTTGTGGCTACCTGAAAACAACGGGCCAATTATCACCAGGAAATGAGATTCATTGACGAGAGGACGAACGCTATATGCCGCATGATCTCTTAGAACGCCATCGCGCATTACAACTCCTGGTTGGCCTGCTGGTCTTCGTCCTGGGGATTTTCACCATCCATCTCATCTGGTCCATCCTGGTGATGCTCGGTGATGTTATCCTGCTCTTCTTCCTCGCCTGGATCATCGCCTTCGTCTTGGAGCCGGTGTCGCTCTTGCTTCAGAAACGCCACATGAAGCGTGTCTTCGCCGTTTCGCTGATCTATATCGCCCTGCTGGTGGTCGTCTCTGGCCTCATCGTCTTGACCATTCCCTCCATCGAGTCACAGGTCAAGCTGCTGGCCTCTGAGGTGACGCAGGCGCTTTCACCCTCCAACCTCAATAACCTCAATGCTAACCTCATCGTCACTCTACGCCATCTCGGCTTCACCGATAAGAACGCTCATACTATCGTCAACTCGATCTCCGATCAAGTTCCTAAATTTACGTTGAACCTAACCAGCGATGCCGTCAACACGGCGACGCAACTGCTCACCTCGATCCTGACCATTCTCTTCGATACTTTTCTGGTCCTTATCATCTCGTACTACATGATGCTTGATGGCGACCGGCTCGTCGAGAGCTTCGTGCGCCGCCTGCCGCCCGTCTGGATTCCAGATGTGCGCCTATTTCAGAACTATGTCGAACAGATATTTGGCGGATTCTTCCGCGCTCAATTGACCATCGGCGTGACCTACGGCATCATGACATGGCTGATTCTGGTTGCCTTCCAGCAGGCAAATGGACTGCTCGTGGGGCTGCTCTCCGGCATCATCATGCTGCTGCCATTTATTGGGCCGCCGCTCTCGATTGTGCCGCCGGTGCTGCTCGTCCTACTTCAATCCTCACCCAGTGATCTTGGCCGTAACCTGATTCTGCTGATTATCGCGCTCATCATTGCGCAGCAAATCGTCATGCAATTGATTGCACCGCGCGTCTTCGGCGCGCAGATGGGCATCCATCCGCTGATTCTCTTCGCCGCACTGCTCGTTGGGGCAAAGGTCAGCGGCGTCTGGGGCGCCTTTTTTGCGGGTCCCATCGTCGCGGTGGCCTATGCGATGGCGCGGGTCTATTATGACCGCTTTGCCGAACGCTCGCCGCTCTTCAAGCGGCAGCCGGAAACACTAGCAACACAGGCAATAGACAGCGCAGCCGGAGCAACAGCAGCGTCCAACGAGCAGAACCCAACGCCTGAAGCAATCTTTAGCGAACCATTGGGAGCAGATGCGAATCTCCCCACTGGGCAAGGCGAATTGACCCATGTGCCAACGACAAGTGGCCCCCGATAGCTGGTTGTATCCAGCCACCAGGGGGCAAATGGCAAACGAACAGGTCTGAAGCGGTCCCTTAGCGTGCGATATCCTTGCGCATGAAGCGCCACGTCGCCACCGCCAGCGCCACGGCGCCAAGCGCCAGGATGAAGATGGTGTCACCTACCAACAGACCATGCAGCAGCGGCGTGCCATAGTAGTAGAACGGCGAGAACCGGAGCGTTGAATCCGGCCAGCTTAGCTCTGGCCCCACAAAGGTGATGAAGAACCAGATGACCAGCAGAAAGCTCAGGATGCCCGTATCTACCACTGTGCGCAGCCAGCCGGAGAGCAGATAGCCGATAGCCGCCACCAGCAGCCCCAGCGGAATCATGCCCAGCGTCGCCGCTACCAGATTGCCGCCGTCGAGTGTCAGACCGGACGCCGCAGCAGCAATCGCCGTTGCAGCCAGCGTTAGCACGCCGATGAAAATGGTGGCTGTGGTAAGCGCGGCGAAGCGCCCCAGCAGCACACGCAGGCGCGATTGCGGTGTCGCCAGAATCAGTTCCAACCGGCCTTCTTCCTCATCGGCGGCCCAACTACTCGCCTGGGTGACGGCAAAAGCCATCAGCAACAGCGGCAGAAAGGCAAAGATGAAGCTCAGCAAGGTGTCATTGGCTGTGGCGCTCCCTCCACCAACCTTGCTGAGCAATGTTCCCAGGTACGACGAATTTTCGAGCGAGGCCAGTTTCCCCTCAGTTTGCTTGACAATGGCGACCATCCAGGCGGCAAACCCGGCAATAGCCAGCGTCCACCACAGGGTTGGAACGACGATCCTCGCCAGGCTGCGCGTATACAACGAGCGCAGTGACCAGGCGTTCGCCGGTAGCGCCTGCGCTGGTTGGATGGCGCGCTCCGGGCGCTGCAACCAGGAGAACCCCGCCACCGTCCTGCCAATGTCGCGCCGCGCAAAGAGCCAGATGGCGGCGCCGTCCAGGATGACGCACAGCACCACCATGACGAGTAGTGCGCCCACATTCGTGCCGTAGCTCGGAATCAGTGGCTTGCTGAGGTTGTAGTAGTAGACCGGTGAGAGTCGGGAAAACCAGTCGGTGTTGGGGATGACGCGATGGACCATATCCACGGCGATGGCCAGCACCAGGAGTCCGCCGGTGATGCCGGATGCCACGCGACGGTTTTCGGTGAACTGCGAGAGAAATAGCGCGATGGAACCGAAGACAGCGGAGATCAACGCGATATTCAGGCCAAAGAGAATGGCATCGCCTGTGTTGAAATTCGCGTTGATGCGTGAGCCAGCCAGCGCCGTCAACAGGCCGATCAGCAGGCCCATTCCCAGGAGCGCCGTCAGCACGGCTGCCAGCTTTTGCAACGCAACGCTCACTCGTGACTGCGGTGTCGCCAGCACAACGTCCAGCGAGCCGCGCTCCTCCTCGCCGCGTAGAATGCGACTGCACACCAGCAGCGGCCAGATACAGATCACGAGCACCGTAAAGCCATATTTCCAGGTGAGGTAGCCGCCAGGAGTGTCAATATGAACCGGCTCAGCGAGCCACGCAAATGAGTCGGCAAGGCTCACCAGCGAGGCCCGCGCCGCTGGCGTGGCAATCAGCGAATTCACAGCGGCGAGGACCGCATACATGAGGAGGCCCATACCAATGCCCCAGCCAAGAATGGCGATGCGGGTCTCGCGCAACGTCTTGAGATAGACGTTCTTAAACCACATGGCTGGCCTCCGTGGCGACTTTGCCGTCGTCCTCATAGTAGCGCAGGAAGGTTTCTTCGAGGCTTGGCTCATGCGTGGCGATGTTGGTGGCGTCGTGCTGCGCGGCCACCTTCAGCACCTCACGCAGATCGCCCTGCACCGCCAGTTTGAGTTCACGTCCCTCCTGCTCCACATCCACGCTCTGCACGCCAGCCAGCGACTTGAACCACTCAGGCGAGGCCGGCGCGGCAAATGTGATCTCGACGATGTGATGCTTGAGGTCTTTGAGCGCCGCCACCTGATCTACACGAATCAGCTTGCCCTCACGAATGATGCCTACACGGTCGCAGGTCTGCTCCACCTCCGGCAGATTATGGGAAGAGAGAAAGATGGTGCCACCATCGGCGCGCGCCTCCTTCAGCATTTGATAGAACTCTTGCTGGTTGAGCGGGTCGAGGCCGCCGGTCGGCTCATCGAGGATCAGAAGGCGCGGGCGGTGCATGAACGCCTGCACGAGACCGACCTTCTGCTTATTGCCGCGTGAGTAGGCGCGGAACTTCTTGGTCGGGTCCAAGCCCAGCCGTTCTACTAGCTTGCGTACATACGCCTGATCTACGCCGCCGCGCAGATTGCCGAGATATTCGATGATCTGGCCGCCCGTCAGCACGGGATCAAGCGCAAACTCACCAGGTAGATACCCCACCAGCCGCTTGACCTCGGTAGACTGATTCCAGCAATCCAGCCCGGCGATGGTGGCGTTGCCGGATGTGGCGCGCAGCAGGCCCATCAGCAGACGAATCGTGGTGGTTTTGCCGGCGCCGTTGGGGCCGAGAAAGCCAAAAACTTCGCCCTCCGTCACCGATAAGGTGACATCGCGGATGCCACGGCTGGAGCCGTAATTCTTGGTCAGCTCGTGAGTTTCAATGATAGCGGACATCTGCCGCCCCCTCCAAAGCGCGTTGCGCGCTTTTCATGTTCTCTCGTCGTTCACTACGCAGGCGTACTCTGTGACGCCTCACGTTGTTGCTGCTTCTGTCGTTTCGCCTCGCGGTATTCGTGCCACCGCTCTATGGCGCCACGCCATTGTTCAGTGGCGAAATCACAGAAGTCTATGGATTCTTCCAGGCGTTCGCGGGCCACCACATTCTCAGGTGGCAGGGCAGCCAATCCCTGCTCGACAATGCGGCGCAGATTGGCAATGCCATCAATTTCCACCTGGAGCGCCCGCTCCCACGGCTGTTCTGGCATGCGGTAATAGTCACGCCGGTCGCCCGGAAGCGTAATCAATTCCGCCAAAGCCGAGGACTGCGCCATGCGAACGTTGATGGAAATTGAGGCGCGCGATACCTGTAACATGCTGGCCATGTCGTCCAGCGAAAGCGGCCTTTCGGCGACGATCAGCAGCGCCAGGATGCGCCCGCTGATGCGCGAAATGCCGTACTGCTCAAAGTACACCCCCATACTTTCGATGAACTGCTGTACCCCTGGAGATATCGGTACGTCGTCTGCCATAGTGTCGCTTCGCTCCCGTTGCGCAACGGATGAAAACGGATGAACGGAAGAGTGCTGCATCACTCCGACAGATGTTTTAGTCCTTTTAGAAGTTTTAGTCAAGACTGAAACATCGAACACGATGACAAACGACAAAGATGCCGCCCTGGACCTGTGCTTAGTTGGAAAAATCGGCATGCGGCGGCAAAGCGTACCACTCTGCGATTGTTTGGGTATCCATCAGCATCAAAGAACCGGCGGGCGCGCCCAGCACTCGTTCCAGGGCATCACTGTATGCGGCAATGAGCCGTTCGAGGCGAGATATATCCGCCTGGTCAGACGCTAACGAGAAGAGCAGTCCGCCGAACGTCTCGCCAAGAACCTGCACCAGCGCCAGAACAACTCCGCCAGCTTCTTCCGGAAAGGCGGTTGCCAGAGTGCCTTCTTGCACGCCCTGCTGGATAATCTCTGTCAAGAGTGGCAATAAGCACGTTTCCCTTGCCGCCAGCAATTTCTGGCGCACAATGATGTTGTTATCGGCATACCAGACACGCGCGAGCGCAAGCATCAGCTCTTTCTGGCCGATTTTCCACTGGTTCAGCGTCCCAAAGAAACGCCGCAGTTTTTCGAGCGCGGAGAGCGCAGGATCACGGACAACCGGCAGCAGCAATTGCTGCATCTCCTCGATCATCTGCGCAATCAACCCTTCTAGCGCCGCCTGCTTTGAGTCGAAATAGTGATAGAAGGCCCCCTTAGAGATCTGCAAGTTATCCAGGATGTCCTGGATGGTCATTTGCTCGTAGCCTTTGGTAAATACCAGCCGTTGTGTCGCGGCGAGAATGGCGTTGCGCTTTTCCGCGTATTCTTCTTCTTTGACGATGCGCGCCATATCGCTTGTTCTGCTCCTCCGTTCACCACTCGATAAATAAACCGACTCGCGGTTTATTTATATGTCTACAATATACCAGATATGGATGCCGCTGTCAACTGTCAAAATCCTCCGCTTCGCCGTTATATCTTTAGCAGGTCCTATGTCAGCATCACGGGTTTGGAGCCTGCTGGTATACTCGACTTGCGAGGGTTGTCGGCGCAGATAAAATGAGACAATCGGGCGCCGTAATTCGCTGGAGGATGGGGATAGGGATCGTGTCTGGACCACGCGCACCGTACCGGAGAAATCCGGGCGTCACCATACCATTGCAAGATGTGCAGAGCCTGGCGCTCGACGACAACGAACACTCCTTCTATGCGCCACGCGGCGGCGATTGGGCGTTTCTGGCGCTGGTCGTCATCGTACTGCTGGGAACTGGCCTGTTCGCGTGGTATCGCTTGGGCGCGAGCGGCGCGCATGCGGGGCGGGCAATTTTCTTCGGCTTCCTGCTGCTCAGCGTCTACTGGTCCGCCGTCGTCTATACGGTGAAACTCTCGGTGAGTGTGCGTGTTGGACCCTCCGGCATGAGCATCGTTCGCGGACCCTGGCGCACCGAACTGGCCTGGCGTGAGGTGGCGCGGCTGGTAGAGCGGGCGCAACTGGTGGAAGGGCAGCGATTGCGCTGGGTGGTGGCGCTGGCGCGCGACGGACGCCGCTTGCAGATCCGCGAAGACATGGTGGATGATTATATCCGCTTCCGCATGGAGATTTATGAGCGTTATCGCCAGTGGCGCGACCACGGCGGCACCTGGGGCGCCACCGGCGGCGGACCCTTCCAGGCGCGCGAGACCATCTCCGCGCAGGTGACCTGGTGGGGCATAGCCGCCGGGCTTATCCTGCTGCCCGCGCTCTATTTCATCATTCTACTGCCGGAAACCGGCCTCTTTGGCTGGATATTGCTGCTGATCGGTCTTGGCTGCCTGGGCCTCAGCCTGCGGGCGCTGGCGCGGCGACAGACCTATATCGTTGACGCAAAGGCCATCGCGGCGAGCCATTTCGGCAAGACAATCGTGCTGCCCTGGCGTGAGGTCGCGCGGGTGGAACGCTCTCGCACCGCCTTCAGCGGCGCGCTCAAAGCAGGCATTGCCGCCGGTCGCTTCGCGCTTGATCTGGCGACGCGCAACGACAAACGCCTGCGTACCTTCGAGTGGTATCCACGCATACCAGAATATCTGACGATTCGCGGCGCGGGGCGTCATGTGCGCGTCAGCCTGCACAAAGTGGCGCGGCCAGATGAATTGCTCGCCTGGGTGGAGTTCTATGAGCGCATTGGCCGGCGCGCCTCCGCCAGCGAAAATTTGCGCAGGACTCCGCCCATTTCACAACGACCAACCCACGATTCAGCGCCGGTGCCGGATATGTCGGCAGCCAGTGGACCGCTCGATCCGTGGGGCGCTGGACAGGCGGGCATGGGAATGGCAGGTGTGGTGGACGCCGCGCCATCGCCAGCGATGCCAGCAACGCCAACAGCCAGCAATCTTGCGCGCAACGCCGCATGGCTGCGCGACGAAACGGATGCAGCGACAGATGAAATATTCTCGGACAGCCCGGTCTATCAGGGGCTGGATTTCACCCCCGCCGAACGCGCGAGCAATACCGGCGCGGCCCAGCCCACAGGCGACATAGATATTTTCGAGGATTTGCCCACGGCTGAGATGCAGGCGGCTCAACCTGCGCGTCCAGCTCAACCACCGGCGCAACCAGCGCAAGCAGCATATCCATCGCAACCTGCGCAACGCCCAGCGCCGACAACTCCGCCACTCGACAGTGAGCTATACCCCACGCAATCACTCTATGCCTTCGGTGATGCGCCCTCATCGGCTGGTCCACCCAACAGTCCATTTGCGCCAATAACGCCGCAGCAGGCCACTGATCCAGACTTCGATGATGACGATCTCGGCTTCGATTTCCCCGAAGCGCCTACGGAAGCGCCAGGCGAGCCAGCGGAAAATCTGGCGGAGTCATTTACGCCCTGGCGTGATGACGCCAACTGGCAGCCGCCCCAACTGCCGCGCTTCGGCCCGCCGGTAGCACCTCCACCAGAAGCGCAGGATGAACGCGAACGACACGATAGCGGCGAGTTCCGCGCCGACGAGTTCCTGCGCTAAGCGGTCACGCTCCTGATATCTGCTCAGGCTGGGCAGCGGCGTTGGTTGCCGATGCCTCCGCGCGCATGGATTGCAGCGCCTCGCTGAAGCGGACCGGATACGGCTGCTCCACCTTCAGCGCGCGCCAGCGGTCCGGCAGCGCACGTAGATTCGCCTGCGCCAGCTCCCACACTTCGGAGAGCGGCGGCAGGCTGCCGGGAATAATACGGCCCTGGCGCATCACCGGGCGTAGCAAGCGCAGATAGCCAGTGGGCGCAGGTTCCTGCGCCAATTGAATGACATCCTCCTGCCACTCTGGATGACGGTAGACCTCCTTGCGTCCGGGCCAGGTACTCTTCTCGCCTGCCACTTTGAGTTTGGGGTGTTCGCTGCCGTCCGCCTCTACGTACCATGCTTCTTTGTAGACACCACCGAGCGCGCCACCACTGACACCATGCGCCAGGTTGCCCGCGCCGATACCCAGCGACGTGCCGACGCCAAATGCGTCTATCTCCGCGCCCGCCGCCAGCAGATCAGCAATCTCGAACTCATCGAGGTCGCCACTCGCCAGGATGCGCACGCTACCCAGGCCCGCGCTCTGCAACGCCTCGCGCACATAGCGGCTATCGCCAACCAAGTCGCCGCTATCCAACCGCACCGCCGCCAGTGTATGTCCAAGCCGCTCGCTCATCGTCTGTGCCACCTGAATCGCCGTATGGATAGCCTTGCGTACATTGTAGGTATCGAGCAGCAGCGTGTAGCGATTGAAGGACTCGGCCACCGCCATGAACGCTTCTTCCTCGCTGGGAAATAATTGAATCAGTGCATGTGGCACGGTGCCGGTCGCCAGCAGCCGGTAATCGAAGGCAGCGGCCAAGAGCGAGGTGCTGGAACAGCCGCCGATATAGGACGACCGCGCCACCACCAGCGGATTCTGTGCGCGGCGAAAGGCGAACTCCGAGACGCGCCGCTGTTCCGCCGCCCAGACGACGCGCGAGGCTTTGGTCGCTATCAGTGTCGCCAGATTGATTGCCTGAAGCAGCCCCGATTCCATCAGAATCGCTTCGCGGAAGGGCGCGGTGACGCGCAGAATCGGCTCATTGGGGAAAGCAATCCCACCCTCCGGCATAGCGAGGATTTCGCCGGTGAAGCGCAGGTTTGCCAGTTCATCGAGGAACGCTGCATCGTAGTCGCGGATGCGCGCCAGAAACGCTAACTCATCGGGCGCATAGTGGAACGACTGCACGAATTCGAGCGCCGCCTCCAACCCTGCCAGTAGCAGATACGCGCCGCCGAACGGCGCCGACCGCACATAGAGGTCGAAGGTGGTCATGCCGTTGCGCCCCGTGACCCAGCTTACATACGCAGAATCAGGATGATACATATCAGTCAGGAGGCCGGGGTGATCCCCAGGGGCGCGACGCAGCATAAACGTGCATCCATTTCTACTGATGAGCGACTGGCAGACGCATACGGCTATTATAGCCAAACATCACCGCAGGCGTCTGATGCGTGTTGAGGCGCGCCCCGCTGGCTTTATGAGTCTGCGATGAGCGCCGGCACATCGAGCTGTGCGGAGGGCGTGATATCCGCCCTGAAGACACGCTGCATATAACGGAGCGCATGGTCGTTTTCGCTGGGATCAATCGAGGCGACACAATCGGCAGGAACAAAGAGACGAAAATCGCGGAGAAAGGCATCGCTGGCGGTCAGCAGCACGCAATAGTCGCCAGTCAGCCCGACCAGCAGCAACGTCTTGACCTGAAGGTAGGTCAGCAGGATATCAAGCGTTGTGGCGTAGAATCCTGAATGTTTCGGCTTGAGGACGAAATAGTCATCTTGTTCTGGGTGTAATATCCGCGCGACAGGCTCTCCTGGCACACCACCGTGCAGGCAGTGTTCAACCAGGTGCGTGAAATCAGACTGCCACTTGCCGAAATTGTCGTTGACATAGACGACGGGCACATGCAAACGTCTGCAGGTTGCTTTGAGCCTGGCAATATGCTGCGCCACTGGCAATGCCTGTTCGAGCAACCGATCACCACCCGGATAATCCATCGCGTTGATGACATCTACCAGCAGCAATGCTACCGGGCATTTGTCTGGCGCATTGCCGTGTAGATCACTGTGCTCAGCATGTTCGTCGTGTTCGCTGTGTTGGTTGGCCATAGAAATCCTTAGAAATCCTTTTTCCTTCAACCAGCCGCCTCCCTATTCAGGCAACGGCGGAAACTCTTCCTGGAACGCGCGCAACTTTGCCTCCACATCAATCATGCGCTGATGGAAGACCGCTGGCGCGATGATGTTCAGGCTCAAGATTTTGCTATTGATCGCGCGCACCGCTTCGGCATAGCGCCGCTCGGTATTGTCGCGCAGCAAATTGTAGGTTCGGCGGTCGCTGGCGAAGACGGTGGCGCGCATGCGTAGCCTATCGCGCTGATGCCGCAGCTTCACGAGCAACGCTTCGGCGCGCTGCATGTCTTCGGCCACCTCTTTGCCGCGTTCGATCTCCGGCGGCGCCATATCGTTGTTCTTCAGCAGGCTGTATGCCAGCGCCTTCTCGCCGGCAAATGGATTCTGCTCCAATCGTTGCGGCTTACCCTCACCCGGCAAGTTATCAAAGTCGCCGCGTTCGCGTGCCTCAGCGATGCGCTGCTCCACGATATCCGCCCACCTGCGGCGTGCGCCAGGTATCTGTGGCGGCGCGCCAGTGGGTTGCTGCGATTGATTTTGCTGATTTTGCCCGTTTTCTTCAGGTTCTTCGGGCGGTTGGGAGGTCATGGACGATGGCGTAGATGGTCCAGATGACATAGATCACGCTCCTCAAAACCACTGAGGGGACAACGGTTGATTCAGCTACCACAGAACAATGAAGGTCAACGCGCCTTCCTTCCAGATTATAGCGTCGCCATTCCAAGCCATTCCCCCGCTCCACGTAGAAGAGAAAGACAGGGAGTGAGGTCGCTCTGGTTCCCCCACTCCTCGCGGGAGAGGGTGTGAGGTCTACCCCCTAAAATACTGGCGGGATGCGCCAGTAGCGGCGGCGGTTCAACTCATCTCCGGGCTGCTGCGTGCTGCTGGCAACCCAGCCCGCATGTTGCAGATGATTGAGCGCATCCAGCACCATATAGGGGCGCATATGCAGCGGCTGCGACTGGCGCAGTTGCAGGCGTCTGGTGATTTCTTCCAGGGTGATGCCGTCTTGCTCCGGTAGCAACGAATACACCAGATCGGCCAGTTGGCGCTGCACCTCCCAGCGTTCGCGTTGCTCTGGCGATTCCATCTCGGCCAGCGGCGGCTTGCCAGACGCAGCGAAACGTATCTCGAAACGGCAGGACGGCGCACCCTGGAGCATACAGGTGCGCTCGATAGTCCATGCCTCCTCGCCATAGCGATCAGCCGCTCCCTCGATGGCTCCGCGCAGCAGCGGACAGAGCCTGCGCGGACTGTCATAGATCAGGATCAGACCGTTGGGTTCCTGGGGCAGCGTCTCATACTCAAAGACAGGCGGCGTAACGCCCTGCCCTGCCCGGCTAAGTTGCATGTGCGCTAGCCGCATTGTCAGCAGCAATTCTCGTGCGGAATGAACCTGATTGAGAAGGTACGCGCACAAATGGCTTGTCAGGCCGTTGACGATGAAATAGTGGCCGTATTCCCGCTGCAACACCTCTGGAGAAACGCCGGTCAAGGAATTTGCCAGAGTCATGCCACGCAAGATCATCTCATCGTTGTAGACGCGATCACTGAGTGGCGCCCCCGTCAGCGTATCCCGCATGAGCGCGCGGTACTGATCGAGCAGGCCGTGTCCGAAACGTTCGCCCAAATACTTTTCCCAGGTGACAAGAATAAGCCCGTGCATACGTCCTCCCCGCCTTGCAAATGAGACACAGACACCCCTCGCCTGTGTTACAAAAGACAACAATTTGCTCTGGGTACGAGCCGAGAGAACTGTGAATTGAACGACCCTGCTACAACTATTGCGCCGTCCATAGGGGACGGCGAACGCACCCTGCCGACACGTTCCATCGCAAGATGCTGGCGAATCCTATCAATCAAGGATGTGAGAGGCCGAAATGCGCCCTGGCCGCCTCTCGTACCCGCTCCATCATGGATTCGAGGGGCATATGATGCTGCGCGGCAAGCGCACGACAGTCCTCATATTCGGGTGTGACCGCTATCACCTCCCCACCAATGAGTTTTAGCTTGATATGTACGCTGCCAAGCGGCGTCTCGATCTCCTCGACACGCCGCTCAGCCTTCAGCCGTTCCTGCCGCCTCATGCGTATACCTAGCGTACCACTTTCACGCAAGACCTGCCGGGCGAGTCCTTCAGCGTCCTCTGGCCGGGCAATGACCATCAAGAGCGTTCCGGGGCGGTTTTTCTTCATATGCAGGGGGAGATAGCTCACATCGAGCGCGCCAGCGGCCAGCAATTGCTCCATCAGCCAGCCCAGCGCCTCGCCGCTCATCGTATCAATATTGCTTTCCAGCACTACCACCTCATCATGTTCATCGTCCTGCTCAATGGAGGATTTGTCAAGCGTTTCTACCTCCTCGCCAATAAGGACGCGCAGGCAGTTGGCCCAGGGAAGCTGCTTCTGGCCGAAGCCATAGCCAGTGGCATGCAGGCGCATAGTAGGACGCTCGAAGCGTGCCAGTTCCGCGACGATGGCCGCGCCCGTCGGCGTCACCAGTTCGCCCTCGGTGGGCAGCGAGCGCCAGACGGCGGCGGTTCCTTGCAGCAGCGCCAGCGTGGCGGGCGCGGGAACTGGCAGCGGTCCATGCGCCGTCTGCACGCGCCCGGAGGTCAGCGGCAATTCCGAGCAATAGAGGGCGTCAATGCCCAGCAGTTCCAGGCCAAGCGCGGCGCCAACGATATCGACAATTGAATCCACCGCGCCGACCTCGTGAAATGCCACCTCACCTGGACTCATGTTATGGATGGCCGCCTCCGCCTGCGACAGCCGCCGAAAGATCGCCAGCGCCCGCTCTCTGGCGCGTTCCGGCAACCCCGCCGCTACGATCATCTCCTCGATCTCCGCCAGGTGCCGGTGCGGGTGCTGCTCGCCTTGCTGCTGGGATGGCTCGATCTGCACCAGCGCGCGCGTGCCATGTATCCCGTGATCCATCACGGTTTCAGCACCTAGCGTGTAGCCATCGAGCGGCAGCGTCGCCAGCCCCGCACGCAACGCCTCAATATCCAGGCCTGCGTCGAGCAGCGCGCCAAGCAGCATATCGCCACTTATACCAGAGAAGCAATCGAGATACGCCAGCATCGTGTAACTCACAGAATCTCATCAAGATCATATACTCGACCGGAAGCAATTTCATGGTGTGCTTCGTTCAGCAAATGCTCCAAATGAGTCTCGTGTGGATCGGCAAGTTGTGCGGCGATCCGTTCGCGTTCTTTGGAGTCCATTGACTCATCCAAATACAACTCGATCTGTGCCGCAACAGCTTCCTGCTGGTCTTCAGGCAGAGCAGAAAGCCGATCTATCACCTTGCGTAAGTGTTCAGCCATCTTTCTCTTACCCTCCTATCGTTTCTCTACTTCATGTCACTTCTAATCGGCATTCTATCATGTGCCATCTCAAATGCCGTGAGCGGCTGATCGTTTCAAGAAACAGTTGAGCCACGCAGCAAGCGAAATCCATATTCATTCTCGTAATTGATGGATGGGTAATGACCTCCACGCTCTGCCGCGCGTTCCCATACTGCCCGCGCTGAAGGAATGTCGCCAGATCCACCACGCGATCCACGAACAGCCCATATACCACTAAGTGATCCCTTGAAATCTGTATTATCCTCATGGACCGTCAAATCTTCTCGACCATCAGTAGGGTCGTAGGGGTAGGGCATCGTATATGATGTGACCCACTGCTCAATATTCCCCGCCATATCGTGCGCACCATACGGGCTTGCTCCGGTTGGATGCTGACCAATCGGAGAATAAGGGAAACTTGCCCGCTCAGGTGTCCATGTGTCTCCCCAGGGATAGATGCGCCCGTCTGTGCCACGTGCCGCTTTCTCCCACTGCGCTTCAGTAGGAAGAAACCACGGTTCTTCGGTTATGGTAGCAAGCCATTCGGCATAGGCAAGCGCGTGCCGCCAGGCGATGTTTACTATTGGTCGCATTGGCTGCGTCAGTTGACGATTCCAGTCGAATGGCTCAGGGACGATATGCGCTTTGATGGCATAAGCATACTCGGCAACAGTCACCGGAAATTGAGCAATCTCAAATGCAAGCAGCACAACTGTGTGCTGTGGCATCTCATTCTCACGAGCATGCACGTCATGCGCGAGATCCGATCCCATGAGAAAGGGGCCAGCCGGAACTTCGCAAAGCGGTGGTACGATGAACTTTTCCCTGTTCATCGCATACGAATGGTAGCCCAATGTATAAAGAGTCAATGGCAATGTGGGTGCGCGGCGCATGCGTGTTTATCCTCTGTTAAAGATAGCTCACAGTATCTCAGTGGTCAACGCCAGCGATTTCGATGGTCTGCGCCGCGCCCTCGACGTTCGTCGCACACCAGCGCAAGACCTCGCCGGCAAAAGCCACCGAACCAGCGACACAGATCAGGTCGTGCGGCTGGGCTATGCGCAGCGCATCTGACATTGCGGCGTTCACCTCCGGCTGCGTGCGCACCGGAACCGGCGGCTCGGTCGCAGCGAGCAATTCGGCGGCGACGGATGGCGCGGCGGCGCGTCCATTATTCCAGCCAGTCGTAATGGTCTCACTGACACCAGCCCTGGCAATTTCGCGCACGATGCCGGGGATATCTTTATCGGCCATCAGCCCCAGCACGAGAATCAGTCGCTCATAGGTGAAGTGGCGACGCAGGGCGGCGAAGAGTTGCGCGAACGAATCGGCATTGTGCGCGCTATCTACCACCAGCCACGGCGCGCGTCCGACGGTCTGCATGCGCGCTGGCCAGCGAGCGTTACGCAGCCCTGCGCGGATAGCCTCATCGCTGATGACCAGCCCGCGCTCGCGTAATAATTCGGCCACCGCAACCGCCGCCGCGGCGTTCTGCAACTGGTGTTCGCCCAGCAAACTCAGTTCCAACCCTTCGTATGCGCCGCTGGGCGTAATGACATCGAAGACGCTACGCTCGTTATCGGCGGCGCATGAACGGTAGCGATAGGCGCAATCGGCGTCATCTTCGGAGCCAACGCGCACCAGCGGCACGCCGCGCTCACCGGCAACCCGCTGGATGACGGCCAGCGCCTCCGCAGCGCGGGCAGATGTCACCACCGGTGCGCCCGGCTTGATGATGCCCGCCTTCTCACCGGCAATCTCCGCCAACGTATTGCCTAGCACATTCATATGATCGTAGCTGATAGACGTGATGACGCTGACCAGCGGCTCAACGACATTGGTGGCATCCAGCCGTCCGCCCAGGCCAACCTCGATGACGGCATGCTGCGCGCCAGCCTCGCGGAAATAGAGGAATGCCAGCGCCGTCGCCACCTCATAGGTAATATACGCGCCGTAAGGATACCCCACCCGCTCCTGCGCATCCCGCACCATGCCCGCCAGCCGCGCCACCTCATCCCTGCCAATGAGCCGCCCATCCACGCGCATACGCTCACGGAAGGTATGCAGATCGGGCTGCGTGTAAAGGCCGGTATGGATGCCAGCCGCTTGCAAGATAGCAGCGATCAGCGTCGCCGTCGAACCTTTGCCTTTGGTGCCGGCGATATGCGTCACACGGTAGGCACGTTGCGGATTGCCCAGCTCGGCCAGCAGCGCCCGTTCGCGCGCCAGATTGTCCTCGCGGTCGCGCATAAACTGGCCGGTACGCTCGGAATCGGTGAAGGCGTAGAACCACGCCAGCGCCTCCTCATAGCTGCCGAAGGTCTTTGGCTCCTCGTCGCTCATTGCGCCGCCTCCTGCCAGCCACGAACTACGGCATCCGCCATCTTCACCACGCGCGCCATCTGCCGCACATCATGCACGCGCACGATATCTGCGCCGCCAGCGATAGCCAGCGTCACTGTCGCCGCCGTGCCTTCCAGCCGGTCCTCCACCGGCGTGCCCAGCACCAAGCCGATATGCGACTTGCGCGAGGTGCCCACGAGCAGCGGACGCCCCAACGCGCGCAGTTCGCTCAGCCGGTTCAAGACGCGCAGATTCTCCGCGCCCGCCAGCCCAAACCCAAAGCCGGGATCGAGGATGAGATGCTCCCAGGGGATGCCAGCCGCCAGCGCCAGTTCGATGCTATTGGCAAGACGACGTGTGACATCGGCCACCGGCTCGCGGCGTGGCTGGCCGCGAAGGTTGCTCATCAGCACGATGGGTACGCCGCGTTCGGCCACAAGCGCCGCCAGTTCAGGGTCGGCATGTAGCCCCCACACGTCATTGACGAGCGTGGCGCCGGCATCCAGCGCGGCGGCGGCGGTGCTGGCCTTGTAGGTGTCTATCGAGATGATGACGGAGGGTGGCAGCGCGGCGACCAGCGCCTCGATCACCGGCACCACCCGCTCGCGCTCGACCTCGGCGGAGAGCGGCGCTTCACCCGCAGTGCTGGGGCGCGTGGATTCGCCGCCGACATCAATCAGTTGCGCGCCCTCGGCCACCATCCGTTGCGCGCGTTCGACGGCCAACTGCACTACCTCTTCGCGCGAGAGCTGATCCAGCAGCAGGCCGTCACGTGAGAACGAATCAGGCGTGATATTGAGAATGCCCATGACATACGTGCGGCTGCCCCAGGCCAGTGTATGCTTGCCCCAGGTCGCTGGCGCGTATGGCGTGGACTGATACAGTGTTGGTGTTTGCATGAGCGCGAATATGCCTCCAAGAAATGGCGGGCACACGGCCCGAAAATCACCAGTAGTATAGCACTGCACAGGGCGATAGAATCTATTGTCGCGCAGCAGAACATAAGAGCGTGTAGAGAAGTGAAATTGCAGAGTTAGACTCATCATTGACAAGATAGAGAAGTATCTTTATACTAGCGTACAAGCGCACGACTTGGATGCGCGAGTCGCTGAAGTGTGTTCCGGAAAATAAGAGGAAAACAAGTAGTGCAGTATTTACCCCCCCCACACCGCCCGCTCGTTAAGACAGGACGGTCTATCGCGTTTCGAGACATTTCTCGACCGCGCCACAGCATTTTGCTTCTCTCTGGCAGCGGTGCTGCTGACACTCGTTACATTTAACCATGTGACTGGCGTCAACCCCATAGCACCGAAAACGGCGCAAGCCGCAGCCCAAGCTTCCAAAACAGCACAGATAGGCATTGTCTGGCACACCTATGAGGCCGATGTGAACACATTGAACACGGCGCTCAACTCAAACCATGCAAACTGGCCCCAGAAGAATGGCAACTGGTGTGGTGTGGCTAACATCGCAGCTATTAACGATTACGATTACTTGATCAATGGTATTGACAACCAGAACAAATACCCCGATCAGTACTCGGTGGCCAACATGCTAAACGGTACTATATCGGGCCAACCCAGCCCGATCAGTCCCTGGGGTTCTATCAGCGGGACTCCGGCGTTCAAGGCAAACATCTCGAAGGATGGCGGTACTGATCCTCGTTCCATTGCTTGGGGACTCTATACCGTCACGCCGAACAACTTCTTCTTCCATAACTATATCTACCCTGGCTCCAATGGCGTTGACCATGCGGTCCGCAATTTCGCTTCGGACTTCGGTCCATACAATGGCCTCAACGATCCGATTAGTGTGACCATCAACGGCGGACAGCACTCGGTCGTAATTTCCGGCGTCATAGCAAACGAGGATCCGTCCTATGATCCTAATGGTGTCATCCTACAGAAAGTCCATATCTGGGATCCGTGGTTCGGGTTTAACGGCACCACCCCGTACAACACCACAGGCAGAGATCAGTGGTGGTATGTCAGCGATTTCGAGTCCGCGCAGAACTATCCTCAATGGTGGGGACAGACCTACAACACCTCGAACGGATACGATCCAGAACCCAGCACAACAGGATCAAACTATTACAACGCCCCTCCACTGTCGCATCATTGGGGTGGTAACTATATCACGATCGAACAGGACCGAGTCGTCTGGACGACCTACACGGAAAACATTGCCCTCGATAACCTTGGCAATCCTGTACCACACAACTAAACACATAGCAGCGTGTAGAAGGAGTAACCTGTGACAACAAATGCCCAACCCAAGCGTCATATGACGCGCCGACTGACTCTCTTTGTGGCCTCGGTGGCAACTCTGGCAGTCGCTTTAGCAGTGACACTTGGCATCGTGATGGCGGCAACCGCGCCATTGACCAGACAGCCGGGGAAAGCACAATCGAGTTCCCTGATTCCAGTGAAGGGGCAGAAAGGACACGCGACTTGCGGTGAGCCAAACAATGCTGCCTGCCCAACTGCTCCTGTAGACTGGACACCGGTTGCCTCGATGTCTGCATCTGATATATTGGCTGCATTGCAAGCCACACCTGCCTTCCAGAATCCAGCACAAGTAGCGAATGCGCCTGCCGGCAGCACCTACAGTTACGACACGCCAGTACTCGTTCTTCCAGCCACTTCTAGCAACAGGGGTGACGACTGGAACCTGCCGCACTATATCATTCGTGCTTCGGTGAATGGTGTGCGTATGGTGACCTATGATGTTGTCTACAATCCTGCTACGCAGGAACTGCGCCCCATCTCAGTTGGTCATATGGCGCCCAATGACCCTGGGTACGGGAAACCGTTTCCGTGGGCTGGTGTCTCCTCGGCGGCGGCAGTGTCAACATTGCGCAACGCAAAGGGTCTCGCACTGGCTGCTTCAACCGCGCCTCAGTTGGTTTTCTTTGCTCCCGGCCCGCAGTTCTACAATCCAAACACTTTGCAGAACTGGAAAGGTGGTGGCTACGACCCGGCTGTCCCAATTTGGCGACTGCATGGTGCAGACGGGCAACTCTATTTTGTTGGCATAGATGGAGTGGTCTATACACCAAAACAGTTACCTGTCGCGCAGGGAGCGGCCTTCGTTCAGGCATAACCCATCCCTGATAGAGTAAAGCATTAGTAATAGCGGGCCGTCTTTGCCAGGCGGCCCGTTTCGCATAGACCTCACACTGAACTCGGCTGTGATACGATGAAGAATGTCTGTGCCCGATGAAGCACATAGATGGGGCTCGATGAACTGCGAACGATGGAATAATGGAAATAGCGGAAATGACGGAGGCATGAGTCGGTGAGTGTGACCCCTGGTGTCGAGATAGCGACGATGGCAGATATTGCGGCGTTGGGTGAGCTACGAGTGGCCGAAGGATGGCACGCCAGCCAGGATTTGCTCGGCGCGCTGGTGGCCTGGGAGAACGGTTATATCGGACTCATCCGCGAGGCCGCGCTCGATCCGCACTCCACCACGCCGGACCGCATCATCGCCACCACCAGCGCCATCGCCGCCGATATGGTTGGGGTCATCGGCAACGTCGTCGTGCATCCGGAGTTTCGCCGCAAGGGATTGGGGCGCGTCATCATGAACGCGGCGCTGGGCTGGCTCCGGGCGCGTGGCGTGCGCACAGTGTTGCTGGATGCGACGAAGGAGGGCCGCCCGCTCTATACGCAGTTGGGCTTCTCGCCGCTGGCAAGCTCCTGGTGGATCAACGAACCGCTGGCAAGACTCGATCAGGCGCGATTACAGCAGATCGCAGGGACGGCGATACAGGCGCAGGTCTATGACGCCAGCGCGCTCTCACATGTCGCGGCGCTCGATGCGGTGGCCTTCGGTGGCGACCGCATGGGACTGCTGGCGGCGACATTGCATCATCCGCATAACTGGCTGGCCATCGCCACCGATGCACAGAATGCAGTGGTCGGCTATCTCATCTGCGGTCGCCTGCGCAAGCCGACGCATAGCATCCACCTGGGTCCTCTGGTCGCGCGGGATCAGGCAACCGCTGCCGCCCTCCTGACCACCCTCGCGCGGGAGGATGCGCCCTGGCGTGCGGCGCTGGACGATGCGGACGTTGCCGATATTTCTATCCGCTGCTCGGTGCCCGGAATTGTGCCAGACGTCCTCTCCTTCTATCGCACACTTGGCCTGACACCAATTGAAGACGATACGCTCATGCAACTTGACTTCACGAACGATGGGGATTCGCAAAAAGAGAGGTTGCCCTATCCCGGCAACCCCTCACAGGTCTATGCCTGGCTCGCGCCGATGGTCTTCTGAGACACCTCGCTATCCACCATGCCCAGCCATGTGCGCGCCATCAACCGGCAAGATGACGCCGCTGATGAAGGATGCTTCATCTGAGGCAAGGTAGACCGCCGCCGCCGCTACGTCGTCTGGCGTGCCGAGGCGTCCCAGCGGGATAGCCGAGACCAGACGGGCGCGCAATTCTTCCGGCGTCGCCCGCGAACCGGCGCTGAACTCGCCAATCATCGGCGTATCCGCCCAAACCGGGCAAATGGCGTTGGCGCGGATATGGTAGCGCGCGCCCTCCAGCGCCAGCGTCTGCGTCAGTTGAATTACACCAGCCTTCGATGCGCCATACGCGCCCAGATGTGGCGTCCCCTGCATGCCAGCGACCGAAGCCGTGTTGAGAATGACCCCACCGCGTTCAGAGGCGCGCATCGCCCGGAAGGCATGCTTGGCGCAGAGAAAGACTCCGGTGAGGTTGACAGCCAGCACACGCTCCCAATCCTGCTTCTCCATCGTGGAGATGAAGCCCGGCGTGCCAATGCCTGCGTTCGCCACCAGGATGTCGAGCCGTCCCCAACATTCGACCGCCTGCTCAACGGCTGCCGCACAGTCTTCCTCGTTGGTCACATCCACCCGCCGGAACGCGCCATGTTCGGCGGCAGCCTCGCCCATCGCCTCGACCGTCGCCTGTGCGCCCGCCTCGTTGATGTCGGCCACCAGCACCGATGCGCCCTCCGCCACGAAACGCAACGCCATCGCCCGCCCCAACCCGGAGCCAGCGCCCGTAATGACCGCAACTTTGTCAGCCAGTCGTGCCATCTGTTCCTGCCTCATCTCGTTACCTTGTTGTCTCGGAACGCTGCCATACTGAATTAGCCCTTATTCTATATCATTTCGGCACCATTTCGGCTTCCGCAAAGTAGCATAAGTGCATAGTCTTTGGCTATATGACAAATAGCGAAGGGGCGCTGCGATGAAAGATACGAGCCGCATCCAATGGATAAGAAGAGCGTGGGTTGTAAAGCGCATCAGCGAATCAGGGCGCAAACAGCTTCCAGTGCCCTCAGAGACAACCTCAACGGTACCGTCAACGACTTTGATGGCAGTCTCGTCGTCAATTGCATACGCAGGGCCTGAGATGCCGGCGGCCCATTTTTCTGCGTTAGCCATGGAATTATCTTGAAGGTAATACATACGCTGGCCACAACGATGTTCGCTACTGCCTGTAGGAAACCAACCGGCGAAGAGAGCAATTCGTCTACATGCTCTGACGCAAGCCTTCTTCAATCGCGGTGATGTGTTCGGTCGCATGCCCTGCTCTCCCGGCAAAGATGTCACTGGCGGTCGCCTCACCAACGACTGTGGCCACCGGAGCGGCCAGTTGCTCGTCTGTGAACTGGTGCAGGAGGTCCAAAAGTTCCTGCCGCGCCGCCAGGAAATTCGCTACTAGCAACTCCATACTGTCGTCATGGTGAGCGTCCACGGTGGTTTGATTGATCTTGGCAACAGCTAGCTCCATCCGCTCCTGCTCCTCTGGGGTCAGCGCGTCCCAATCGCCCAGAATACCTGGCAGTGGCATGCCCTCTGGGTATTGACTGCGTAAGAAAACTTCCCGAGACTCATCAGCAAAGGCGCGGCGCAGCAATTGTTGGATGTTGCGCTCGTTTTGCACCAGGTGCGCCAAGTGATCTTTGGCGCACCACGGAGCGGCCCCGGGAACATCACTCGCCGTTGCGGGGCGCACCAGGTCTTCCTGGCTCAGCCCTTGAAAGAACGCCAGCACCTGCGTCTGCGATGCTGCAAGAGTATCGAGAATCTCTGCGCGAGTCGGCATAATTTCCCTCCTAAAAAGCGGGCATCTGTAGCCCCTGGTACTCAGCATCATCTACGGACCCCGAAATACTCTTCTTCTATCTTGCTCTTTTGTCATTCGATCCAGAGATAGCACACGCCCACCTGCTCTGGCAGCGTGACCGGCTTTGCGTTGCCAGAAGCCACCTGCCGGTCCAGCGCGGCGCGTAGCTCAGCCTCCGGCAGACCGAATTGGCGGGCGAGAACCTTCGGCACGGCATAAACGGCGTTCGGCAGGTAGCTCGCCAGTAGCGCATCAAAAGCTGCCTCGCGTGTCAACTGCTCCGCCTGCTGTATGTGCTGGCGATAGAGATTGGCTACCAGCGCATGGTGCATGTTTTCGCCTTCGCCATCCGCCGGAAACACTTTTGCCAGCAGTAACCGCGTCTCCAATTCGGCGATGGCGCGCAGATACGCGGCGCGCTGCGGCTTGCCCGTCGGGAAGCCTGCGCGTTGCCGCAGTTCGCCAGTAGGCAGCGGTTCGCTCGCTTCGTCTAACACATGCGCGATGCGATAGGCGTCTGCTGAGATGACGCGAGCATCGTAGAGTTCATCCGGCGTGCGCAATTCACCACGCAGCCGCAACACCGCTGGCAGCAGCGCCCAACTGACCCAGGTTGGCCTCCCGCGCAGAAACGCTGAATAAAATGCCGCCGATTGCCGTCCCAGCGTCCAGCGCCAGGTGTATACATCCCCCATCGGACTATCCCAGGATGGCAACACCGCCCGTTCCGTATCGTTGCCAACGTAGGCATGCAGGAGATCAGGGAGTTCAGGCGAAAGCGGATAGAGCGTCACCACACCCAGCCGCTCGATCAGCGGAATCGCCGCTTCAGGCGTTGGCGTGCGCGTCTGCGGCGTCTGTGCCCAGCGTTCGCGCCGCCGCAGAGAAAGCGCCTGCATCGCACCGGCGGTAATCGTATCAGCCATCGCACAGACCTCCTGGTAGTTAGTTCAACAGGCACAGCATAGCGCAGAGCAAACGAAAGCCGCAGCCCTCTAGAACTAACGTCCTACAAAGCTGCGGCTGTCTCTCATTCTGTTCCCCCTCGCCTCGCGGGAGAGGGGGTCAGGGGGTGAGGTCAATCCAACACCAATTCCTGCAACTCACCAACTTCAGATGCCTGCTCATCAACAGCATCCAGTTCCGGCTGCAAGCTGAATTGTTCGCGGTAGAGCTTGGCGTAGAGGCCGTCCTGCTCCATCAGTTCGGCATGGGTGCCGCGTTCCACGATGCGCCCGGCATTGACCACGAGAATCTGATTTGCCGCCAGAATCGTCGAGAGCCGGTGCGCTATCGCAATCGTCGTGCGATTCTGCATCAGGTCTTCCAGCGCCGCCTGAATCAGCCGCTCGGAATGGGTATCGAGCGCGCTGGTCGCCTCATCCAGAATCAGGATGCGCGCGTCTTTCAGAATGACGCGGGCGATAGCGATGCGCTGCTTCTCACCGCCGGAGAGCTTGTAACCGCGCTCACCGACTACCGTGTCGTACCCCTCCGGTAGCTCCATGATGCGCTCATGAATCGCCGCCGCCTTCGCCGCCGCCTCCAGTTCTTCCTGGCTGGCCTCCGGCTTTGCATAGAGCAGGTTCTCGCGGATCGTCGCGTGGAAGAGATAGGTCTCCTGTGTGACGACGCCAATCGTCTCACCGAGACTTTCGAGCGTCACATCGCGCACATCATGCCCATCAATCGTCACGGAACCGCTCTCTACATCCCACAGGCGCGGGACGAGATAGGTGATCGTCGTCTTGCCCGCGCCGCTCGGCCCCACCAGCGCCGTCAATTGCCCCGGCTTGACCTCGAACGACACATTATCGAGCGTTGGGCGTTCCAGGTCCGGGCTATAGCGGAACGTCACATCGTTGAATCTGACATCGCCGCTGACAGTTGCTGGGTCCAGCGGCACGGCTCCGGGCTTGTCGGTGATATCGAGCGGCATGTCAAGGTACTCGAAGATGCGGTCGAAGAGCGCGAAGGCTCCCTGTAACTGCACCTGCACGTTCAGAAGCTGCCCAATCGGGAAATAGAGGCGGCTCTGAAGCGTCGTAAACGCGACCAGCGTACCGACGACATCAGCAAGCTGCTTGCCGTTCATCGGCGGGCGACCAGGACCGAATGCCATATAGCCAGCGAGGAGATAGACCAGCGCCGGAGTAATCGAGAAGAATGTCGAGATGAAGGCGAAGAACCAGCGTCCTACCATTTGCTGGCGAATCTGTAGCCCGACCAGATGCTCGTTCTCTTGATCGAACTTCGCTATCTGCTGGCGTTGCCGCCCGAAGGTCTTGGTGAGCAATACACCGCTGACCGAAAGCGTCTCCTCCACCATCGCGGTGAGGTCGGCAAGCGATTCCTGCGTATCCTTGCTGATGCTGCGGCGCACGTTGCCCACGCGATAGGTGAGCCAGAGGAAAAGTGGCAGCAGTCCCAGCGAAAGCAACGTCAACTGCCAGGAGAGCGCCAGCATACCAATGATGGTCGAGAGCGCAATCGTGACATTCGAGACAATCGAGGTTGCCGTATCCGTCACCACCGATTGTACGCCGCCAATGTCATTGGAGAGGCGCGACTGAATCTCGCCGGTGCGCGTGTCGGTGAAGAACTTGAGCGGCATGTGCTGGAGATGCGTATAGAGCTTATTCCGCAGGTCGCGCATCACGCGCTGGCCGATTACCGCGTTGAGGTACGTCTGCCCAATGCCGATGAGACTGCTGATGATCGGCGTTACGACCATCACCGCGACGAAAATGGCGAGCAGGTTGAAGCGCTGCTGACCAAAGCCAATTGAGATCGAAAATTTCAGCATGTAGGGGTTGACGATCCCCAACACGCCAGTCAGCATAATGGCGAGCAGGACGACCAGCACCTCACGCCAGTACGGTTTGAACGACGCCGCCACACGCCGCACAGTCTTCGCATCTGCCTTGCGCTCCGGTTTCTCCGGTGTGTTGAGCAGCCTGCCATATCCTCTGCCGCCGCCTGTACCACGCATCATCATGAAAGGTGTTCACTCCAAAAATACTGCTGTGCTATTCCTCTTATTTTACTTCTGCCCTAGAGCGTATCACAGCGCCGTGAATGATAGCCCCGTCCATTCGGGCAGTTCCCCTGTAGACAATGAGCGGACAGCGAACAGCAGATGAGCGTTCTGCCCATCTGCTGCGTGTTCACGCTGCTTGTGACGTGGATGACCCCAGCCACTAAAGGTTCTCGACCGGACCATCACCCATTGGGCGGGAGCTTGGTGGCATCTCGCCCTGGCCGAGGAACTCGTTGAGTTCGCCCTTCGTGCGCTCGACGATGGCGCGCAGCCGCGCCAGCCGCTCGCGGTCGCCACCGGAGGCCAGCACCGCCGCGCGCATCAACCGCGCCACCTCGCCGCTCTCATGCCGCAACGCGACAAGCTCTGGCTTCGCCTCACGCCAGGCCGACCCAGGGCCACCGAAGGGACCGCGATGGTGATGCCCATGCTCGCCCCAGCCGCGCGGCCCGCGTGGGCCAAACTCGCTCTGCTCACGGCTCTGGTGTTCTTCGAGCGCAGCCCTGCCAGCGTCCGTCAAGGTGTACACTTTCTTGCCTTCCTGGGTCTCGCTCGTCACCCATTCGCGGTCTTCGAGCATCTGCAAGGTCGGATACACCGCGCCTGCGCTCGGCGTATAAAAACCGCTCGACTTTTCTTCCAATTCTTTGATCATTTCGTACCCATGCTTAGGACGCTCTTTCAAGAGCTCCATCAGCGCATATTTGAGATCACCGCGACCGAACATCCTCGGTCCTACCGGCGGCATCCCTGGCCCAAAGCCAAATCGCCGCGCCATATGCCATGCCATCCTTCCAAGACCAGGGCCAAATCCAGGTCCAAACCCTGGCCCATAGCCTCCATATCCATACTCTTCTTCGGGGCCGAAGCCAAACCATCCGCGCGGCCCGTGCCGGTGTTCCCAATGACCACGGCCACCGCGCGGACCACGTGGCCCACGCTCAAATCCGCCGCCGAATCCGCCTGCCCAGGCGAATCCTGGCTCGTCTCCATATCCATGACTGGACATCGTATGCACACTCCTGGTGGTCCATTCACCACCCGCTTACAACTCGTACAACTCGTTACTACCTGACTACCTGTTGCGCCGGACCACTTCTGCTCTTTCGCTCGTCTTCGTGAACTCTTTCTTGCACGTTCGCGTTCATCTCATCCGGCAACATCAATACGATATATCGTGTTATATCTCGATACTGCAAAAAATGTCAAGAGCTACTTCGAGGGAAATGCAAAATTGCTACAAAATCCAGACGCCGCATGCTACAATTCCAGGCAACGAAACGCCCGGCGCATAACTAACACTTGGCGAGCATGAACCAACATGAACCAGCACGACCAAAGCGCAAGATGGCGCCACCAGCCCAGCCGGACAATGGAACGAGAGGACAACCCGTGGCAGCAACAGCAGCACCATTCGTGCCGGAAGACTTCTGGCGCCTTCGCTTTCTGACGGAGATGCGTCTTGCGCCTGATGGCAAGCGCATCGCCTATACCGTTGAGTGGAACGATGAGCAGGCAAATGAAAAACGCGCGGCAATCTGGCTCTATGACCTTGCCACGGGGGAATCGCGCCAGTTGACTGCTGGCCTCAAGTGCGACACGTCGCCGCGCTGGTCTCCGGATGGTTCGCAACTCGCCTTTGTGAGCAATCGTGACGGCGCGGAGACGCAACTCTATGTGCTGCCAGTGATGGGCGGCGAGGCGCGCCGCCTGACACTGATGCGCCGTGGCGCCAGCGAACCCTTCTGGTCGCCGGATGGCCGTTGGATCGGCTTTGAGAGCGAGGTACGCCCCGGCGACAAACCGACCGAACCCGACACGCGCGATGCCGCGACCCGTGAACGCGAGGAGAAAGACGAGGCAGAGCAGCCGCGCATCTACACGCGCCAGCAATATCGCTGGGATGGCAAGGGCTACTTTGAAGGGCGCGTCCACCTCTTCCGTGTCTGGCTGGCGGATGAGCAAGACGGCGATAGCAAACCGCACAAGGTAGAGGCGCTCACCAGGGGCGACTATGACAACGCCAGCGGCGCCTGTTCGCCGGATGGGCACTGGCTGGCCTTCACCAGCGACCGCAGCGACGACCGCGACGCCAACATGGCGACCGACCTCTATCTGCTGGACCTGCACTCCAACACGCTGCGCCGCCTCACCAATGGCGAGCATGAGATCGGGCAGCCGGTCTGGTCGCTGGATAGCCCGTATATCGCCGCCATCGGCAATCCGATTGTGCGCGAACACGCCGCCTACAACGAGGCGCTGCTCGTCGCGGATGTCGCCAGCGGCGACGTGCGCAACCTGCTGGCCGGGCGCGATGTCAGCGCAGGCAGCGGCCTCTATGGCGATGTGCCGGGGCCGGACGCCGGAGCGCCCGTTTGGAGCAGCGATAGCGCATCAGTGTATTTCGTCACCCAGCAGCGCGGCGGCACCGCCATTCTGCGCGCCAGCCTGCATGAAGACACGCTTCAGCCGGTCCTCACGGAGCCACGCCGCAATCTCCAGCAATTCGCTCTGCTGGCGGATAATGCGGGCAATCAACGCATCGTCGCGCTGGCCGCCGGTGCGACCGACCTCTGGGATATCTGGGAGTTTGCGCCTGCTGACGACGGCTCCGCTAGTTCTTCACGCCGCCTCACCGCCCTCAACGCCACGCTGCTTGCCGGGCGTGCGCTCGTGGAACCCGAACGCTTCACCTGTCGCTCGTTCGATGGGCAGGAAGTTGAGGGCTGGCTCTACCGTCCGCCAAACGCACCAGATACGAGCCATGCCAGCGGAACGCCGCTGGTCCTCATCATTCATGGCGGGCCACACGCCGCTTACGGCGAGACGTTCATGCTGCGGGCGCAGGTATTGGCTGGCAAAGGCTACGCCGCGCTCTACGCCAATCCGCGCGGCAGCACCGGCTACGGCGAGACGTTCATGCAGTCGTGTGACCATGACTGGGGCGGCGGCGACTATCAGGATGTGATAGCGGCGCTGGATGCGGCGCTGGCGCGGGGTGGACTGGATGGCGCACGGCTGGCGGTGACGGGCGCCAGCTATGGTGGCTACATGACCAACTGGATTGTGGGGCAGACCAATCGCTTCGAGGCGGCGGTCACAGTTCACAGTGTGACCAATCTTCATTCCAGCTTTGGCACCGGCGATATTGATTCCTTCTCCGCCGAGGGAGATTATGGCTGGCCGTGGGAACGCGAGGAATTCTATCGAGAGCGGTCGCCGTTGACCTATGCAGACCGTGTGCGCACGCCAATACGCATCATTGCTGCCGAGCGCGATTATCGCTGCCCCATCTCTCAGAGTGAGGAGTATTACACCTGGCTCAAGAAGCGCAGCACCGTGCCGGTTGAGTTCGTGCGCCTCCCCAACGCCAGCCATCAAACATATGCCAGCCCACGCCAGCGCATTCGCTATCTCAATCTCGTCTTCGAGTGGATCGAACGCTGGGTTCCCCTCGCATGACTCTCTACACAGTAGCAGCGCGGCTCCGCTAGCAGCTTATTGCGGCGGCTGGCGGAGCGCGTCATTGATCTCATTCAGGCGGTCGGTGACGATGCCAAACGAATCGAGCGCCGGTGTGGCAATGCCTAACTGTTCACCATAATTGCGCAACATCTGCGCATATTGCAGCATCGGCGGCAGGCCAGAAGCAATCATCCGCAACAGGCCAACCGCCTGCTCGCGGCAACCCGCCACCCAGGCAGGATCGCCGGTGCGCATCGTGTCATCGCGCCCAACGGCGTTATACTGGTCGGTCGAATCTGCGCGCAGGCTGGCATAACCGAAGCCCTGCGAAAGCGCGTTCTCCATCTCACCGCGCGCCACCGCCAGCAAACTGCTGATCTCAGCGAGCAGGCGCGCTTCTGGGAACGAGCGACCGAGCATCCACCATTCGCGCACCGCGAGTGCATCTTCAATCTCAACGAGACGCCGCCACAGCGCGTCCGCTCGCCCACCCAGCGCCTCGATCCGCTCGGCCAACCCAGTATCAAACGGCTGGCCTCCCTGCAATTGCATGCGTCCTGCGCCCAACGATGGGGGCATCATACGTTATCAACCTCCTGCCCGCCAACAAGAACTATCGGGCAATATCTACCGATTCCTCACGAGAGAACTCTAGCACAAAACCACTGCACGTCAACCATGTCTCACCGTGCAACGAGCGCCGGAAAGTGAAAAATGAACAGAAATGCGCCGGAAATATGGCAGACAAACATGAGACTATGGTGTACACTACAGATTAGGAGCAACAATACGTTCTCCATTCCCCACGACACAGCACAATGAAGTACGGCATGGTGGGTGGCAGACGGTATTCTCCGCGCGTCCAGTCGTATTATAGACATCTAACTCTGAGATATACCACAATCTCGCGGTACAATTCTTGCCTTGAACCGAGACGATGATGTCTTGGTTTCCGCGTGATTTCAGGGCTATCTACAGCGGTTCTATGCCGGGATGCCGGGTTGTATCAACGTATATCAACGTGCGGATGTGTGGTTGTACGTGGGAACGGTGGGGAACGATATGCGTACACGAGCGGCGATAAGAGCGGTACGAATGGTTACAACTAGCAGGTCCCATCAGCAGGACCGCGATCTGTATCGGCCAGAGTTATATATCAACCGGGAACTCTCAGCGGTCAATTTCATCTGGCGTGTGCTGGAAGAAGCCAAATCCAGACGCCACCCGCTGCTGGAACGGGTCAAGTTTCTCAGCTTTGTCAGCCGGCAGGTAGACGAGTTTCTCATGATTCGCTTCGCTGGGCTGCAAGACCAGCAAATCGCCCAGGTCAAAGAAGTCGGACCAGACGGCATGTTGCCAGGGCAACAACTCGATATGCTGCGGGTCGCCCTGGTTGATTTGCTGCGCGAGCAACAGCGCTGCTGGGCCAACGAGCTGCTTCCGCAACTCAGCGATGCTGGCATCACCGTTTTCAACTACGCCCAACTCAGCCGGGCGCAACGCGAAGCTGCCACGATCTACTTCGACAGGGAAATCTTCCCAGTGCTGACGCCACTGGGCGTAGACCCGGCGCATCCGTTCCCGCACATCTCCAGTCGCAGCCTCAATCTCGCCGTGACACTCCGCGATCCGCAGGGCACTGACCTCTTTGCCCGTGTCAAAGTGCCATCGCTGCTGCCGCGCCTGGTGCCTGTCTCGGTCAATGCCCGCGAGCGTGCGCGCCATCCGGAACCGGAGAACCCCAAACGCTACGCCTTCGTCTGGCTCGAACAGGTGATTGCCGCCCATCTGGATGCGCTCTTCCCCGGAATGGAAGTCATCAGTTCGTATCCCTTCCGCGTGCTACGCGACGCCGACTTCGAGATACAGCGTGACCAGGCTGGCGACCTGTTGGAGACGGTGGAGCAAAACGTGCAGCAACGGCGCTTTGGCGCGGTGGTCAGCCTGACGGTGCAGCCGGATATGCCGGCGGATATCCGTGAACTCCTGCGCGACAACCTCGAACTGGATCCTTCGGATGTCATGGAACTGGACGGGTCGCTGGGGCTGGGTGACTTGGGCGAATTGATTGATCTCGACCGGCCCGACCTGAAAGATCAACCCATCGTCGCCACGGTGCCCAACGAACTGCGCCGCAATCCAGACCTCTTCGCTGCAATCCAGAAGAACGACCTCCTGCTACACCACCCGTACAATACCTTCAGCACGGTCGCTGAGTTCATCCAGACTGCCGCGCGTGATCCCCAGGTCGTCGCCATCAAACAAACGCTCTATCGTGTGGGGCAGAACTCGCCGATTGTAGACGCGCTGCTCGACGCCAATGAACGCGGCAAGCAGGTGGCCGTGCTGGTGGAATTGAAGGCGCGCTTCGATGAAGAGAACAACATCGAGTGGGCGCGCACCCTGGAACGTGCCGGCGTACACGTCGTCTACGGCCAGATGGGGCAGATCGAGATGAAGACGCACGCCAAAGTTGCGCTGGTGGTCCGTCGTGAGGCCGGCGGACTGCGCCGCTACGTGCATATTGGCACCGGCAACTACAACGCCAGCACCGCTCGCGTCTACGAAGATTATGCGCTGCTCACCTGCCGTCCGGAGATTGGCGAAGATGCCTCACATCTCTTCAACGCGCTCACTGGCTATGCGCGCGGCGTGGTCTATAACAAGCTGATCGTCGCGCCGGAAGGCATCCGTCCCGGCCTGCTCGAACGTATCGAGCGCGAAATCGAGCGGCAGCGCGCAGGCGGGCAGGGGCGCCTGATCTTCAAGGTCAACGCGCTGGTGGACCCCGAATTCATTCGCGCGCTCTATCGCGCCTCGCGCGCAGGCGTGCAGATTGACCTGATCGTGCGCGGGATGTGTTGCCTGCGTCCGGGCATACCAGGGGTCAGCGAGAATATTCGCGTCGTCAGTCTCGTCGGGCGTTTCCTCGAACACAGCCGTATCTATTATTTCGCCAACGGCGGCGTCGAGGAAGAGGAGATATTGATTGGCAGCGCCGATTTGATGCAGCGCAACCTCGATCATCGCGTAGAGGTATTGGTGCCGGTGGACGATCCAGTGCTGCGCGCGCACTTCCGCGATGTCGCTCTGCCAACCTATCTGCGCGACACCGCAAATGCACGTAGACTCCTCAGCAATGGTGCGTATGAACACATCAGGCCAGACGCTGGAGAGGACCCGTTCGACGAGCAACTCTGGTTTGCGCACCACGGCACACCCCGCGCCGAAAGCGATGCGATGCCGCTGCTCCACGCGGTAAAGATAGACTGATCCAGCATACATCCATACATCTGTATTCTCTGAGAGAGCTTCGTATCCCAAAGCGGATGGAAGCTCTCTTGTATGTCCAGGTTTTCCTACTTGTTCGGGGATTTTCTTGCATCTTGTGCGAGAAATTGACGGCATTAGCCAAGTATGTTAGAGTATCGCAGAAACCATGCGGCTCTTTCTTCTCATCGTTCTTTCTTTTCCGTCGCCGTTTGGGAGGTTCGCCGGTGGGGCGAACCATTCTGTTTACCCGCAGCGAAAGGGAGCTGTTTCCAACATGACCGTTGACATCAAGCGGCTCACAGCACACCTCTCCCAACCTCAACAGGACGAAATCGCCACAGCCTACAAGAAGCAGGCGGAGAATGAAACCGCCGCGTTTCTCTGGTGCTTCTTCCTGGGATGGATGGGCGCACACCGCTTTTATCTGCACCAGTGGGGGCAGGCGTTCATTCGCCTCATCATCGCCCTCATCGCCATTGGCGTCGTCGTCGCAGGCGTCATCTTCAAACTCGACCCGACACTGGTCGTGCTGATTGCCCTGCCCTTTGCGATGGTCGCGCTCATCTGGGAGATCATAGATCTCTTCCGCATTGACGATGAGGTGTCGGCCCGCAATTTGCGGCTGGCCGAGACGCTCATCGCCGAAACGATACTTGCCGATAAGACTGTGGAGCAGCAGGCGCAGGCAAAACTCGATGAGGTCGTGCATCATGTCGCCGCGCAGGCGCTCCAGGAGGCACAGGTCGAGCAGGCAGTGACAAATGAAGCGGCTATCGCAGAACAGCCGCAATCGGTGATTGCAACCGGTATTGCCACCACCGCCGCAGGCGAAGAAATCGCGCGCGGTGAACTCCACGCCGAAGTGCACGGCGGCGCCACCGTCGAGCAGTATGAAGCGACGACGATCACCCATGTCAGCGATGATCCCAACGCCACGAAGGCCGAGGAACAGCCGGTGCAGCCCGGCACACATGACTGGAGTGAGACAGAAACCGCCAGCAGCGATGAGGTATCCAGCGGCGAAATCGCAACGGAAGGCGCGCTCCTGGGTGCTGCTGCCGGTGCGGCTGTCGCTGAGGGTGCCCACATAGATGAAACGACAACCCGTGCTCATACAGAATCCGGCTTCAGCACGACTGATAGCGTTGATACGATGGTGAGCGAGAGCGCCGCCGGCACCGAGAATATGCCAGAGCCAGAATCGGCAATTGCCGTTGATATGACGCCAATCACCGCTGCCGAAGCCGATGCTTCCACCTGGCCGGACCATCCGCCGATTGCTGAAGCCGCCACTGAACCTGCGGCGAGTGAAGCAACTCCAGGCTTGGATGATGTGGCGATTGTTGCCGCTGCCGCAGTCGTCACCGATACAGCGGCGAGCGTCCCGGCTGGCGATGCGACATTCATGCCCGTAACACCAGCGGCGGACGTGACGGATATGGGCGGCTATGCCGATGTCGCGCCTGTGGCCGATGTGGGCACTGCTGGCGCTGTGCCACAAATGGTCTTCCTGGGCGATGAGGCGCCGCAGGCTGTCGCAGAGAGCGTGCCCACTGCCGAGCCGGTGGCTGAAACTGAAGCGGCGGCAATTCCCGCTGAGTCGTACATTCCGCCGACGGTGCCAGTAGTAGAGGCGCCTGTAGCCGAAGCCGAGCCGGTCGCGGCATACGTTCCTGTGGAGGAAAGCGCCGCTCCTGCCGCAGCCGAGGAAACACCAACAGCGGAACCGGAGACGCTGGCTGAACTGGCGGGATTGGCCGCTGGAACCGCCGCCGTGGCAGGCGCAACAGCGGCAGCCGAACCAGAAGTTGCACATACGGAAGAGATCGAGCAGACGCATCAGATGCTCAAGCGCATCCGCGTGACCCGCCAGATCAAAGTCAACGGCGAGGTCGTTGAGGAAACATCCGCTGAGGAACTGATTGACGCCGACGCCGACCCGGAGCCAGTGCGCCAACGCCTGCGCGAGCAACTACACCAACAGGCCGCTGCGCGCATGGCTGAACTGGGCATTACACCAGATCAGGAGAACGAATAGAGACCGGTCAGCACGGTAAGAACTGCCGTCAACGACACACCAACGACAACCCAACGCACCCTCATTCGTATTAGTGATGTAGAGCAATGAGGAACGCTGGCAAGGCGATTCACTTCCTGGTGGATCGCCTTGCGTCTGTCTTTTGTCTTTGGGCATGGGCACTGCTGCTTTTCACTCCTCCTCGCGCATCCGAATGGAAATCCGTCGCAGGGAATGATATCTACAGGTGTATACAATAGAACAGTCTACGCGAATTGCTGGAATGAGTGAAATGAGTGAACAGTGGGCATTGCGCACTACCATACGTCCTGTGTGAGTGTGCTCTCTTGCCAGGTAGTGCTATGCTTTCACATCGTGACAAATTGTTGGCGTGTGGCTAACAATCTCGTTGTTGCAGTGTGGCACGCTTCATGTGATGATGTGAACCTTGCGTTAGTTACGCTGGCTGTGCTGGGTAACGCAGACGGTTACACTCATATCGTTACCGGAGACTTGACACGGCTTTGTATAGTTCTTGGCGTTGGATGATGCAGAGCGAACGGAAGCACGGCACAAACAGCATATGGCATCACACACCAGTAGTTGAGTAGGTTGTAGCTGGATAGCTAAATGGCAACGTGCAAACAGCGCGTTTACGATAGAGACCAAGAGATAGGGTGGGCAGCGGAATGGCAAAGAACCTGGTCATTGTCGAATCGCCAGCGAAGGCGAAGACAATAGAAAAATTTCTGGGACGCGACTTCGAGGTACGCGCCTCGATGGGCCATATCATAGACCTGCCGAAGAAGGGCCTGGGCGTTGATACGCGCCACGACTTCGCGCCCAAATATGAGGTCATCGAGAAGAAAGATCACCTCATCAAAGAACTAAAAGACGCCAGCAAAAAAGCGGAAATCGTCTACCTCGCGCCGGACCCAGACCGCGAAGGCGAATTCATCGCGTGGTCGCTGAAGAAGATGCTCGGCCTACGCCATCCACGCCGCGCCGTCTTCAATGAGATCACCAGGCGCGCGGTGCAGGATGCGATAGACCACACGCGCGATATTGACGAGAATCTTTTCAATGCGCAACAGGCGCGGCGCGTGCTGGATCGCCTCGTCGGCTACAAGATCAGTCCATTGCTCTGGCGGCGCGTGCAGTCCGGCACCAGCGCAGGACGGGTGCAGTCCGTGGCAGTGCGACTCATCTGCGAGCGTGAGGCGGAGATTCGCGCCTTTGTGCCAGAGGAGTACTGGACGATCACCGCGACGCTCAGCAAGAGCAAGGCGCGGACCACATTCGATGCGCTGCTGGTTGGCCGCCAGGGGACGCCCGAAGTTGCCGACGACGGCGACGAGGAAGCGGCTGGCGCAAAAAATGGAAATAGCGGCAAAAATGGCAACGCGAATGGCGACCGGCGCAGCAAGTTCCGCATCGAGTCTGCGGAACAGGCGCGTGGCATCCTGCGCGAACTCGATGGCGCGAGCTATACGGTATTGCGGGTGGAGCAGAAAGACGTGCGCCGCCAGCCGTACCTGCCCTACACCACCAGCACACTGCAACAGGACGCCTCGGCACGCCTGCGCTTCAAGCCGAAGAAGACCATGAGCCTGGCGCAGATTCTCTATGAAGGTGTAGACATTGGCGATGCCGGGCATCAGGGCTTGATTACCTACATGCGCACCGACTCGACCCGTATCTCTGAGGAGGCGCAGGCCGCCGTTAAGCAGTACATCACGCAACGATTTGGCAAAGACTACACCGGCGCGGGCCGCACGAGCAAGGCAAAAGCCAACGCCAACGTGCAAGACGCCCACGAAGCGATCCGGCCAACCGATGTGACGCTGACGCCAGAGCAGGTGAAGCCGTATCTCAATAATGATCAGTTCAAGCTGTATCAGTTGATCTGGCAGCGCTTCGTCGCTGCCTTCATGGCGCCGGCCATCTTCCACACCGTGCGCGCGGATATCGGCGCGGCGACGCTTCTCTTCCGCGCCAACGGCTCAACGTTGACCTTCCCTGGCTTCTATGCCATCTGGCCGCGCGAGGAAGACGGCGATACGCTGCCGCCGCTGGCCGCAAATGAGCCGCTGGACTTCCACAAGTTGACGCCAGAGCAGCATTTCACGCAGCCACCAGCGCGCTTCACGGAAGCCAGCCTCATCAAAGAACTTGAGGAGCGGGGTATCGGTCGCCCAAGCACCTACGTGCCGATTGTCAGCACGATTCAGGATCGCGGCTATGTTGAGCAGCAGGACCGGCGCTTCGTGCCCACCTGGCTCGGTGAAACGGTCAACGAGCTGCTCATCAAACACTTCCCGGAGATCGTAGACGCTAACTTTACCGCCGATATGGAGCGGCGGCTGGATGCCGTCGAAGGTGGCGAGCGCGAGTGGACGGCGTTCCTGAAAGACTTCTACGCGGCGCTCAAAGGACAACTGACGAAGGCGGAGTCTGAGATGGACCGTGTGCAGAAGCCCATCGAAGAGACCGACGAAATCTGCCCGCAGTGCGGCAAGAATCTGGTGATTCGCAACGGGCGCTTTGGGCGCTTCATCGCCTGCTCCGGCTATCCCGAATGTGACTACAAAAAGCCGTTTATGGTCAAGACCGGCGCCATCTGCCCGGAGTGTGGCGGTGAACTGGTGGAGCGCAAGTCGCGCAAATCTGCGAAGATTTTCTTCGGCTGCGCCAACTATCCGACCTGTTCGTTCGCCGTCTGGGATCGTCCTTTGCCGCTGCCCTGCCCTGAATGTGGCGGTCTGCTGACACTGGGCAACGGGCGCACCGAGGCCGTCTGCTATCAGTGCGGCGCAGTAGTGCGTGGTGCGCTGGAGGGTGAGCCGGAGGTCGTAGGTCATCGCCCGCCGGAGACGGAACGCCGCGCCGCACGCGCCAGCCATAGCAATGGCAGAGAGGGCAGCAGCAACGGCACCGGCAAAACGACGGCCAGACGCAGCGCCACAGCGACACGAGCCACCGCCGCACGCAAAACGGCAAAGACGGCAACCAGCAGGACGACTGCCAGGAGGACAACCACAGCGCGAAGTGCCACCGCAACACGCAAGCCGGCTGCTTCGCGCACAAGTGCCGCGTCGTAAGCTTAGCAGCATGGCTGAAGCGTTATCATTGTCGCGTGGCTTTCAGGGGAAGGCCACGCGACATTTTGTGAACCAGGGCATTTCCTCTGCGTAGTACAATACAAAGGGAACCCTGGAAAACAGAACGGAAGACAGACTCGTGACAACAATTCTCGCGGTACGGCGTGGTAACGATGTCGCAATGGCGGGTGACGGACAGGTGACGTTTGGCGAGGTAGTGATGAAACACACTGCCCGCAAGATTCGTCGCCTCGCTGGTGATCGTGTGCTGGCGGGTTTCGCTGGCTCGACCGCCGACGCGCTCACCTTCTTCGACAAATTCGAGGGCATGCTGGAACGCTATCAAGGAAATCTACGCCGCGCAGCGGTGGAACTAACAAAGGAGTGGAGAACTGACAAGTTTCTGCGCCGGCTAGACGCCGCGCTGCTGGTCGCCAACCGCGATGAATTGCTCATGCTGACCGGCAACGGCGATGTCATCGAGCCGGATGAAGGTGTGGCTGCCATTGGCTCTGGCGGCATGTATGCCCAGGCAGCCGCGCAGGCGCTGATAAAACATACCCAGCTTTCGGCCAGCGAGATTGTACACTCAGCAATGGAGATTGCGGCTTCGATGTGTATCTACACCAACGATCAGATCATCATGTTCACGCTCGACGGCGACGGCGGCCAGACCAGCAACGATGCTGCGGCCCCCACAACGACGCACGAAGCGAACACAGCAGACGCGCCGGTAACGGCAGATACAGCAGTGTCACATTGACTCTCGCCGGTGAGAATAGCGTGGTATGCGTGGGTAGACACGACAAGAATGAGAACATGGGTAGGCGCTAATGAGTAAAAAAATAGAGCAAGAAACTCGTCCCATAAAGGAACTGACTCCTCAACATATCGTCAAGGAGTTGGATCGCTATATCGTCGGGCAGCATGAGGCAAAACGAGTGGTTGCGGTCGCGCTGCGCAACCGCTTCCGCCGTCTGGCGCTGCCTGCGGAGATGCAGGCGGAAATCACCCCTAAGAATATCTTGATGATTGGCCCAACCGGCGTCGGCAAGACGGAGATTGCGCGTCGCCTGGCGAAACTGGCAGGTGCGCCGTTCATCAAAGTGGAAGCCACCAAGTTCACCCAGGTCGGCTACGTAGGCCGCGACGCTGAATCTATCATCCGTGATCTGATGGATGTCGCCATCGGCATGGTCCATGATGAGCGCATCCAGGATGTGCGTGAACGCGCCGCCCAGGTGGCCGAGGAGCGCATTCTCGACATCCTGACGGAGAAAGTGGCCGCCGAACAGCAGACAGCGCTTCCCGCCGCAGCACGGAGCGCCGCTGCCAATGGTAAAAGCAAGAGCAAAACGGCGGTCATCACTGCCTCCGGAGCGGCAACTGCCACAGCTAGCGCACCGGTGGCTGCGCTTGCGCCGGTAGCCTCACGCCGCCGCAAGCAGCAGGTGCGCAAGATGGTGGCAGAGCGGCTGGCGCGCAATGAACTGGATGAGCAGATCATTGAGATCGAACTCGAACCAGAGGAAAGCTACAACTCAGTTTTTGAATTCGTCGCTGGCATGGCAACTGAAGACCTGGGCGACGGCTTTCAGGAGTTCCTCAGTTCGATGCCGAACTCGCGCCGCCGCAGCCGCCAGGTCTCGGTGAAAGAAGCGCGCCGCCTGCTGACGCAAGAAGAAGCAAACAAGCTGATTGACTTCGATCAGGTGGTGGAGCTGGCGACACAACGAGTCGAGCAATCGGGCGTCATCTTCCTCGACGAGATAGATAAAGTGGTCGGCAGCAAGGTGGACCTGGGGCCGGATGTCTCCGGCGAGGGCGTGCAGCGCGACCTGCTGCCCATCGTCGAAGGCTCAACCGTCATGACGCGCTTCGGGCCGATCAAGACCGATCACATGCTCTGGATCGCTGCCGGTGCCTTCCACAACGCAAAGCCGTCTGACCTCATCCCAGAGCTACAGGGGCGTCTACCGTTACGGGTGGAGCTGGCCTCGCTGACTGAAGCGGATTATCAGCGCATCCTGACACAGCCGGAGAACGCGCTGACGCGCCAGTATGAGGCGCTGCTGGGCGTCGAAGACGTGACGATCCAGTTCACCGAAGACGGCGTGAGCGAGATTGCGCGCTGCGCTCAGCGCATGAACGAGCGTGTCGAAAATATCGGCGCGCGCCGCCTGCATACCATCATGGAAAAGGTGCTGGAGGACGTATCGTTCAACGCGCCGGACATGCACGGCGAACACGTCACCGTTGATGGCGACTTCGTGCGCGGTCGCCTGGGCAAGCTGCTGGCCGACGAAGACCTCAGCCGCTATATCTTGTAGCATTAGCGGCGTTCCAGTGCGCCAGCATAGGAGAGGAGCAACTGCGCCACCCGCGCCGCATCGTAGGGACAGGTGGCGCTCCGCTCAGCGTCGCACGCGACGGCGAGGAACGCTTGCGCAAGCGTGCGAATCGTCTCCGGCTCATTGATCTGGTTCGCACGCACGGCGTCATAGAGGCTGAGCAAGACCTCAATGGGGATATCCTCCTGTTCCTCCGGCGCTGCCAGTTGCTCATGTCGCCCGCTCAGCCCCATCGGCGGGAGCAGAGCCGGTGCAGCCGGATTGATGTGCTCCAGCCCATTTTGCTCGGCGAAACGCGGGTCGGGCAGCAGCGCCAGATTACGCACCCGCACACAACTCACGCTGAGGCCAAGAACACGCGCCTGGCGTCCCAACCTGGCCAGCAGCGCTTGCGCCAGCTCTTGGCCGTCTATCCTCACCTCGCCTCCATGTAGCAGCGCCGCGTGCCCATAACTCGCCAGCGCGTCGCAAACGGCTTCTTTGATTGTCTTGTGGAAGTCGTTCTGCCAGCTCTCCGGCGTTATCAGCTTGCGCAGGGCATCGGTTGGCGCATACCGATAGCTGACGATGGCGCTCGCCTGGGCAATGAAGCGTTCGCCCGCCGCAGCGCGCAGGTGGACACGCTGGATGTCCACCTCATCGTGATTGGGCATATTATCGAGTTCCGCGCGCACACGCTCGCCAGGCAACAGCAGCGCGCGCCCGGGGCCGAGCGTGCGCCAGTAGCGCCCCGCCAGCGTCGTGACGTGTTGCGTTTCAGCGGGGACGCTATGCCGGCAAGTGTGCAGATAGTAGAGGATAGGTGCGCTCCAAAAGATACTGCCGAGAACGAGCGGAACCATGCCGCCAAGAAACCAAAGCGCTACCAAACTGTAGCAGATGACACCGCCAAGCAGAATCTTCGCCCAGCTATTGAGCGACCACGCAAAATAGAGCGCCAGGCCATAGAGCGCGCCACAGAGGAAATAGAGCAGAAAGAGCGTTGGCAGTGGGTCAGATGCAGCGCGCGCATGTGAGGACGATGACGCAGGCAGTGTGGCGATGAAGACGAGCAACAGCCCCAGCAGCGGCGGCACGACCACCGGCGACCAGGCGCGCAGACCGGCGAGCCAGGGATACGGCATCTCCCAACTCGTCTGCTCATGCCGCCGGACATTGAGCGCGTGCTGTGACGATGTATTCGATGAGTTTGATGAGTCGGATGTATTGGATGGAAATGCAGATGACGTAGCCATGCCTGACGCTAAGTGCAACTTCCCTGCCACCACATTTTCGCCAGTGAAACAGCATCCTATGCCGGTTGCCATCGGTATGCGCAACTACCACTTGCCGCGATTTGCCTGGTTCCTCCTCGCCTCGCGGGAGAGGAGGTTAGGGGGTGAGGTCTCCTTGCTGCTCCTGCGATTCGGCATGGACGCCGGGGGCTGACTGCATGCGGTGGCGATTACGGCCACAGTTGGGCTTGCCGCAGCCTTCGCCGTGATGCAGGTTTTGCGGCGGTTCCGGCGGCTTGTCGTAGCCGGGCAGCTCGCGCACCGGCATCGTAATCACCGCGCCGCTTTCCAGCGTCAGGTCTACAGTCTCCTTCGGCACGTTGATGCCAGTGACCCTGCCTGCGCCGCTGGGCGTCATGAGTACTTCACCATAGCCGGGCATCTCCGCTTTGGCCGCCATGTAGTCATCATTTTCATAGGCCAGGCAGCACATCAGCCGACCACAGACGCCGGAAATCTTGGCGGTATTGAGCGGCAATCCCTGCTCTTTGGCCATCTTGATCGAAACGACGTTGAACTCGGTAAGCCAGGAGCTACAGCAGAGTGTCTTGCCGCAAACACCGACGCCACCAAGCAACTTGGCATGGTCGCGCGCACCGATCTGCCGCAGTTCAATGCGCGTATGGAAGAGCGAGGCAAGGTCGCGCACCAGCGCGCGAAAGTCCACCCGCTCCTCGGCTGTGAAGTAGAACGTCAGGCGGCTGCCATCGAAGGTATATTCAGCCTCCACCAGCTTCATCGGCAGATTGTGAAACTCCACCCGCTGGGCGCAGCGGCGCAGCACATCCTTCTCTTTGGACTTATACGCTAGCATCTGGCGTAAGTCATCCTCCGAAGCGAGCCGCTGAACTGGTTTCAGCCCTTCGCCGCTGACTTCAGAAGAGGCCACCTGGCGCGGCGCGATCACCACGCGCCCGCACTCGATGCCCTTGCTGCTCTCGACGACGACCCACTGCCCGGTTTTGAGGTCATGACCGGCGGGATCGTAATAATAAATGCGCCCGGTGGGGCGAAAACGGATGCCGACGACCTGCACGGATGGTGCAGACTGCTCGGTCGCCGGCGCTATCGTCTCTGCCATAAGAAAACGCCTATCAATGATTGCCAGGGATATCAATCGGGTTCGTGGGATCAGTCGTGTAGCTCTTCGGCCAGTAGAATCGCCTCCGCGACATCCTTCATAGATTTGCGGTTGTTCATGCTGGCTTTCTGGATGCGCCGGAACGCCTCCTGCTCGCTGATACCATGCTTCTCCATCAGCACGCCCTTAGCCTTCTCTACCACTTTGCGCGTGGCGAGATGATCTTCTAGGTCGCGCACTTTCGTCTCCATCGAGCGGAACTCCTGGAAACGGCTGAGTGCAATTTCGATGGCAGGCTTGAGGTCGCTGGCACGCCACGGCTTCGTCACATAATGCACGACACCAGCGTTTCGCGCGCGTTCGATCAGTTCTTCGTCGCTATATGCCGTCAGCAGGACGACCGGCGCCAGCTTCTCACGCGTGAGGATTTCAGCCGCGCTGATGCCATCCATCTCCGGCATTTTGATATCCATCACCACCAGGTTCGGGCGCAATTCACGCGCCAAGTTGACGGCGCTCTGCCCATCGCCGGCATCACCGACGACCAGATAGCCCTGGCGTTGGAGTTCTTCTTTCAGGTCCATGCGAATCACGGAGTCGTCTTCCGCGATGACAATGCGTGTTGGCATATACTGTTTCCTCGCTTCCGCTAATCACTGGCGTCGCTGCAACCCTGCATAGAGGGTCCGGCCCATGACGCCGTTGTGACGGGCGGTTCGTTGCGGGCAGTATAACACATCGCGCATCCCCTGTGCAGCGCAGGCGGGCGGCGCAAAACTAACCAGCGCGCGAGAGCGTATGGTGCGGTGACGTAGTGGGTGTACCATGCACGCGCGCGGCATCCGCCACCTGATCGTGTATCCAGCGCGTGAGGCTGCTACGTTCGACGATCTCACGCGCCAAAGCCGCCAGATGCCGTCGCTCAGCCGAAGACATGACGATGGCTTCATAAAGCTGGTCGGCGGTCTCTTCGATGTCGGTGGGCGTCACGGCAAGCACCGCCTGTTTCATCTCCTGGAAAGCGCCTGCTGTTCGCGAGAGGATAATCACGCCATCGCGGTCGTTGGCAATCGCACCTTCTTTTGCCACCAGATTCATACCGTCCATGATAGGGTTGACCAGCAACACGTCCGCCCGGCGCATCGCCGCCAGCGCCCGCGCGCGATTGTTCTCGAAAAACGCCTGGATCGGCTTCCAGCCAGGCGTGCCATAGTGCCTGTTGATGCGGCGAATGTGGCGGCGCACCGCCTTGTCATATTTCTGGTAGGTATCGAGGCTCTGGCGTGAGGGAACGAGGAACACGAGATGCTGCACCTGCCCATGCAACTCCGGATGATGGCGCAGCAATTCCTCATAGGCCAGCAGGCCACGTACAATGTTCTTCGTCGGCTCCAGGCGGTCCACACGCACGATCACCGGCTGCTCATCCTGTGCCAGTTCGGCAATTTCGTGCGCGCCTGCGCGTCCGGCGGCGCTGCGCAGCGTCTTCTGCACCTCATCGGCATCTATGGTAATCGGATAGGCACGCGCCAGCAGTTTGTGGCGCCGCCGGATCAGCCGCCCCTGGTCAACATCTATCCGGCTGCCAGGGAGCAGCGCATGGCAGCAACTCAGGAAGTTGCGCGCGTCCAGCGGCGTCTGGAAGCCCAGCACATCATTCGCCGCCACGCCTTCCATAATCTCGATCAGGAAGCGTTCTGGCAGAAATTGCCAGTAGCGCACCGAGGGCCAGGGAATATGCACGAACTGCTGGATGGTGGCGCGTGGCAGCCGCTCGCGGATGAAGCGCGGCGCGAGGTAGAGGTGATAATCCTGAAGCAAAATTATCACGTCGGAGCCGTCGTTCGGGCGGCGGCGTCCTGCTGGTGTTTGCGGCGCGCTGGCGAGCGCCTCATCTACAATCGCCTGCGCGATGGCATAGTTCACCTGGCGATAGCCCTGCTCCCAGGCGTGATAATACTCTTCAGTAAAATTGGGCGTGTTGGCGGTGTCCCAGAGATAATGCTGAAGGAACCAGAGCAGTTCATTGCTGATGCGGTCGTAGTGCAGCGTATAGACATCCTGCGGCACATTGACATAGCGCACACGCAAGGGCTGGCGTCCCAGGCGCACCGTCCGCGCCGGTGTGTTGGCATCGGGAAACGCTTCGCGGTCGGCGGCGGACATCGTGGCGGCGATCCAGGTGATCGGCAGATTCTGCGCCAGCGCCGCCAGCGCCGTTACCACGCCTCCAGAGCCGCGCCTGGTCGTCAGCCGGCCCGTGGCGTGCTGGTAAAACTCGACTGGCCCGCGATTGCTCGCCACGATGATGCGGCGATTGCCGACGAGCGGAGCAATCTCGTCAAACGGCGTGCCATCCATGTTGTAGTAGACCGCTTTTGTCGCCCCATTTGCCCCTGTTGCCTTTGTTGTTGCTGGCATCACTTCCCCCATGAAACAAACATCCTTATACAATTGTAGCAGATGACCTCAGCCTTGCGCATTTGCCGGGCGCTCGCCAAGCGTCACCGTTAGCGTTTGCTGCGAGGAGCCACGCGCCACGGTGATCTTCACCTTCGTGCCGGGGGACTGCGATAGCAGCGCAGAGGCGAGGTCGCCACTGTTGCCGACAGCCTGCCCGTTCACACCAATGATGATGTCGCCCGTCTTGATACCGCCGGTCTGCGCGGGACTCTTGCCGGATGCGTCGTTGGCGAAGCCGGAAACCAGGACACCGCTCTTCACCGGCAGATTATAGGCAGCGGCGATATCCGGCGTGACATCTACACTCTGAATGCCCAGGAAACCCTGCCCGCTGTTGACCAGCTTGCCATACTTGATGAGCTGATCGCTGACGAACTTGACACGATTGGAGGGAATGGCAAAGCCGATGCCGTTGGCGGCGCTGCCACTCTCCGGGTTGGCGGCGGCCAGCGTCGGCACACCGATGAGATTGCCTTGCAGGTCCACCAGTGCGCCGCCACTATTGCCTGGATTGATCGGCGCGCTCGTCTGAATCAGACCAACCAGCGCGGTAGCCGGGCCGTTTTGTCCTTCGCTGGCGGTGCGGTCCAACGCGCTGACGATGCCTAAAGTTGCCGATTGATTCAAGCCGAGCGGGCTGCCGATGGCAATCGTAAACTCACCCACCTGCACCTTGCCCGAATCGCCAATATTGATCGGGCGCAGGTTCGATTCCTGAATGCGCAGGACGGCGAGGTCATCCTGCGGGTCCTGGCCCACCAACGTCGCGGGGTCCTGCTTGCCGTTGGAGAGTTGCACGGCGAAGATGGAGAGGCCAGCGACAACGTGATCGTTGGTGACGATATAACCGCTGCTGTCGAGGATTTCGCCAGAGCCGATGGAGCCGCCCTGGTTACCCTGCCCGCGCACTTCCACCACCGACGGCTGCACCGTTTTGATGACGTTGATGACCGTCTGCTGCAAGTCCTGCGCGCTCGGTGGCACAACGACGGTGCCTGCCGCCTGACTCTTGCCCGGCGACGACGAATTGCACGCCGCAACGCTCATAGTAATCACAATGCTCGCGGCCACGATGCCCGTCATATGCCAGACCAGACGCGGTTGATGTGTATGTGACGAATGCGAAGACTCCATCTGCGATGCCTCCCCGACGAACTCATGAGAACTCGTGAAGGCATGTCGCATAGGATGTGCCGGGGCGTCTCAATCATCTGGACGGTTCCCGCGCCGGGGCGGTACAATGCCCACGCTATGACAACATCGAACCCATCATCCACCTCAAATACACCGGAGCAAGGTGCAGGCAGCGCGAAGCGCACGAGCCGCCGCAGCCGCGAAGGCGCTGCGCCTGCATCATCTCAGCCGCCTGCCTCGCTTTGGGATGAGGCGCCGGAGCGCGAGCCAGCGCTGCCGGATGCCGCGCCACGTAGCGCAATTCGTGACAGTCTCTACGATCTCATTCCGCTGGGCGCGCTCGAACTGGACGTGCTGGATACGCCGGAGTTCGTGCGGCTGCAAGGCGTGAAGCAGCTTGGCTTCTGCTACCGGGTCTGGCCGGGTGCGACGCATACGCGCTTCGAGCATAGCCTGGGCGTCTACTATCTGATGCTGCGCGCGCTCCGCATGCTGCGCACCCGCGCGGTCAATACGCCCAATGCCATCAGCGCGGACGCGACCGACCTGCGCACCCTGCTGGCGGCGGCGCTGCTACACGATGTCGGCCACTATCCCTTCTCGCATGCGATAGAAGAGTTGGGCTATCCCATCGTGCCACATGAGCGCGTGGGCCGCCGTATCATCGAGGGAACCAACATCGCAGGCGTATTGGAGCGGCATGGTCTACGTCCGGAGCGTGTGGCCGATCTGGTAGACCCGCCGCGCGACCATTCCTTGCCGCCGAGCGATGCGCTGCTGATCCGCCTGCTCAGCGGTCCACTGGACGTAGATAAGCTGGACTATCTGCCTCGCGACGCCCGCGCCTGCAACGTGCCATACGGCGGCGTAGATGTGACGCGACTGCTCGGCTCGCTGCGCGTGCTGACGGTTGACGGCGTGCGGCGGTTGGGCGTGAGCGACAAGGGCATCAGTCCGCTGAATTCGCTGCTGCACGCGCGGCAGGAGATGTTCGACAATGTGTACTGGCACCACACCAATCGCGCGATGATGGCGATGCTGCTGCGCGCCGTGCAGGAGGCGATGGAGGCGGGGCAACTGGCGCCAGAAGATTTATACGGGCAGGATGACGCCTCGCTGCTGGCGCTCTTCAGCCAGGAACGCATGCCGGAGGGGACACGCGCTCTGGTGGGGGCGCTACGCATGCGACGACCCTACAAGGTGCTGTTGGAAGTGAGCGCGCGGGCGGGGCGGCTCTTCAATCAACTGGATGCGCTCTTCTGGGATCAGCCGAAGCGGCGGCGGGTGGAGATGGCGCTGGCTGGGTCGCTGAATGAGGCGCTCGACATGCCGGTAGCGCCGACAGATGTGCTGGTGGACGTGCCGAAACCGGAGAAGTGGGAGATGGATGTGCAGGTCAGTTTCAAGCGCCCGCCGGTGGGCATGGCGGCGCAAATGAGCTGGGCAGACGCCACCGGCCAGCGCCCCAGCGACCTGGGTATCTATGAGCAGCACCAGCGCCGCATCCGCATCGTCTCCTGCGAGCCGCTCCGCGACGCCATTCACGCGCAATCCCAGGCGGAACAGTTGTTGCTGCCGGTGCTGGAACGCTTGCCGATGTTGTAAGCGTGGGAGCAAATAGATTGACGGCTGATTGACACTAAGTATATACTGAGGGCGATTCTCTGATCAAACAATGAGTATGGACAAAAGAGAGAGGCTTTACGATGAATTATTGCTCTTATTGTGGTAAACCGCTCGCCGCGCCAGATGCGATGTTCTGCGCTTCCTGTGGGCGTCCCGTCGCGCAAGTGCCCGTTCAACCAGATTCCACCGCTCCGAATTCGCCGCTATCGTCTCCGCTGAATACAGTGACAAATGGAGCAATCGGTCCGCAGGTATCGCCTTCTCCTTATGCGCCACCACCGCCTGTAGCTCCAATCTATCAGTCCACCGCCTCAAGCCCCGTGGTGATCGTGACCGCCAGCAAGAAATCACCTGGCATCGCCGTATTGCTGGAGTTGCTATTCTCAGGCGCAGGTGCGATGTACGCCGATCAGATCGGCGTTGGTATCGCGTGGCTCATTGGGTCTATTGTCGCCGGTATCATTGCAACCGTTGTGTTGTCGTTGCTTGCGCAGCAGGCAGTACAACAACGTTCATATTACAACGGCTATTATTACTACTCCAGCCCCAATTATTCGAGTGTTTACATAGGAGTAGCCGTTGTCGGGATACTGAGTATCGGCTGGTTCATCTTGCGTGCCGTCCTCGTTTCACGCTATGCCGCACAAGCCAACGCCCGTATCACAGGTATCGGCGCATCCGGCGCTCTGATGGGCACAGGCGCATCAATCTCCAGGCTCTATAGTCGTGGCGGACTCATTGGTGTAACCATTGTGTTCATATTTCTGGAAGTGGCATCTATTCTGCTTGGTTATATTTTTTTAGGCCGGAATATTGGTTGGTCTGTGGGACTATCATTGGGATTAGGGTACTGGCTAGCCATGAGACGTTTACAAATCATACAACCCTGGCGGATGTTTGCTGAGGCAGTTGTCATCATTAGCATCCCAATTTTCTTGTTCAATATCGCTGGAGCTCACTTTAGCGATATTTCCTATCTACTTGAGAATGATCTCTCATATCTGATCGTTAATCTGATCGGTTTTCCACTCGCCGCCACTTTGCTGGGAACAAGCTTGGCATTGTCCATCGCCGATTGGCGGCGCACTCGTGAGCTATTACAATCGAAACACTCTTATCAGGAAACCTTAGCGACTTATGGAATTGTTATAGGGGTCTATGTTTTGAGCATAGTATCCTTTGCTGCTTTTCCTTTTTTCTCATTCTCTAGAGTTCTAGCTTTCGCGTTGTACAGCATTATCATCACCGTGCTGGCAAGCATACTAACCGCGCGGCGGCTGAACACATTGGAGGCAGGGATGACGCCGCAACCGCATGATATGATGGGCTGAACGATGGGGCTGCGGGGAATGGCCGGTGGTTGAAAGAGACCTCACCCCCTACCCCCTCTCCCGCGAGGAGAGGGGCCGCGAGCGGGGCATTTTAGCCGAGTGCGTCCGGTTCTCTTCTCGCGGGCGGGGTAGGAAATATCTTGCCGGATCGCCGATACACACGCCTATGCCCCCCTCTCCTCGTGGGAGAGGGGTGGCCGCAGGCCGGGGTGAGGTCTCCACCGTCATCCATGCCAACAAGGGAACGATACATGCCACAAATGTCAGCAGACCAGCAGCATACTCAGCAGATAGAGCAATATCTTCAGATTGCGGAGCCGGTGCGCGCGGCGCTGGCGGCAGGTGAGCCGGTCGTGGCGCTCGAATCTACCGTGATCGCGCATGGCCTGCCGTGGCCCGCCAATGTGGAGGTCGCCCGCGCAATGGAGGACGCCGTGCGTGCGGAGGGAGCGACGCCTGCGACGATTGCGCTGATGGATGGGCAGATCGTCGCCGGGCTGGACGCGGCGGGCATCGAACGATTGGCGACCGCCGAGCATGTGTTGAAAGCCAGCCGCCGCGACCTCGCGCCCGCGCTCGCCCGCAAAGCCATTGCTGCCACCACCGTCGCCGGCACACTTGCCTGCGCCGCGCTGGCGGGCATCCGTGTCTTCGCCACCGGCGGCATCGGCGGCGTGCATCGCGGCGCTGCGCAAACCCTCGATATCTCCGCCGACCTGATCGAACTGTCGCGTTCGCCGGTCGTTACCGTCTGCGCAGGCGCGAAAGCTATCCTCGACCTACCGATGACACTGGAATATCTGGAAACGCAGAGCGTGCCGGTGATTGGCTACGGCACCGATGAACTACCAGCATTTTATACACGCAGCAGCGGGTTGCCGGTTCCGCACCGCGCCGACACGCCGGATGAGGTGGCGGCGATGGCACATATCCAGTGGCAATGCGGTCTGGGCGGCGGATTGCTCGTCACCTGCCCGATTCCGGCGGAACATGCGCTTGCCGCCGATGTGGCCGAAGCCGCCATTGCGCAGGCGCTCCGCGAGGCCGAGGAGCAACACATTCGCGGTGCGGCAACCACCCCGTTCTTGCTGGCGCGCGTCGCGGAATTGACCGGCGGCGAGAGTGTGAGCGCAAACCGGGCGCTGCTGCTCAACAATGCGCGCCTCGCCGCGCGCATCGCCTGCTCACTCGCCAGCCTCAGCACAATTACGGTGTAACAAATCGGCTCCCCAGGCGTCTACTAGAGCGAGCAATGTGCCTGTATAATTGGCATACTATTTGCTTGCAATCATTGATCGGCAGCCAGAGGCGGCTGCTCGCAGGGTCAGCGCCCTCTGCTCAATGGCGAGCTACGGAGGGTAACTGGCGGCGTCTGAAGGAGCGTCTATTGTGGCCGAGGACACCACAGCAAACTCGTCAAATACGGCAAAGATAACGACTGATACGGCTGAACGACCTTTAGCAGCTTCAGCCGAGAGCGAGCCGCTCGCAAATGGGCACGTTGCCAGTGAACCGCCCATCATGCCAGAACAGCAGAATGGGCAGAAGCTCGTGTCGCGCCCAGCGCCGGTTACACAGCAGACACCAGCATTCCCAGTTAGCCCGCCGCCAGCCTCGCCAGTTCCGGCGCGCTTACCGGCATCGTCCGTTCCATCCATTATTCAGTTGCCGGATGAAACGGAGGATGACCGCCAGCCATCGGCGCTCTTCAAAGATGTCTCCGGTATCTATCCCAAAGTTCCCTCTGAACACTGGGTGGAGGAAGAGGACTTCTGGCAGACACGCACGCATATTGCCATGACAGGTCGGGCGCCAGTGCCGCGCCCCAGGCCGCTGCCGCTCAAGCCGCCGCAGCGCTTCCGTCCGGTGGAACGCTGGAAGAGTATGCTGGTGCTGGCACTCGTGATCGGGCTGGCGGCGCTGGCCTGCATCGGTGTGATCGCGCTTGGCATCAGCGGAATGAGTCTCTTGCAGCCAGGGCACACGGCCACCGCTACGCCGCATCCCACACAGACTGTTGTGCCGACTCAGACGCCGCATAAGAAGAAATAAGCGTCCTGTATTCTCGGCTGTAAACAGCCGACGCACGTACAGTACGGGCTGAAGTCAGGGACAATGCGCCATTGGTTCTGCGGACTTTAGTCCATCGTTGCGTGCGCCAGCTTTTCAAAGCCGCGAGGCGCCCGTACACCAGTACTAGAATGTCGCACTGCCCGTCTGTCCCACGCCGGACATGATATACTTCCCAACAAGGCAGGAACATCTGTACAGGCGGTGGAAACATGGCACACGTGACACATCCGGCAAACGGCAGCATCAGCGTTGGTATTGGGAACGATAGCGATAGTGGCATTGGCATCGGCAAGATCGTGCGTTCGGAATCGCATGTGCGCTATACCTGTCAAGTGTTTGCGCAGGGCGAGATTGCTGCGCCGCCCGAACCAGCGGACTACGCCTTCGGCAATTTCGTGCGTGTACCGCTCCGCTTATCACCCGCTCGCGCGGCAACGGCTGATGTGCTCATGTCGCCGCTGCTCCTGCAAAGCGACGCCATCGAAGTCTCCCCAGGCATGCAAAGCGCCATCATTCCCGCGCGTCCTCAACTCCCCTCTCCCGTGCGCGGGGGAGGGGCTGGGGGTGGAGGCCTTCACACACATTGGGCCATCGGCCTGATCTATGACACCATTCTCGTCAATCCAGCCTTCGGTACGCTGGGACCGCGCCTCTCGAACGACGAACAGGTCGCGCTCTTCTCGCCGGATTACCTCACAGAGCGCGCTGTGCTGGTCTCGATTCTCCTGCTCGGCACGATGGCGCTGGGCAACGGCGGCACGGTCACACAGGTGTCGCATGGTATCCCGCCGCTGGCGCTGGACCTCGGCGCTGAGGTCTCCGCGCTGGATGACACAGCCATCCGCGCCTTCCACTTCTTCCCCGATTATGGCGCACCCGGCGGCGCGCACCCCTATCTGCACATGGGCTATCTGCCGCATGCGCTGGCGCTGGATCACTCGCTGCTGCCGGTGGCGATGCTACGCACCATCGAACGGCTCGAACGGCTCTTCCCGGAGAACGGCGCGCTGCTCTCGATTGTCAAGCGCAACTTCGCCTGGAAGATGAAAGTTCAGACGGCGGGATAGGAAGGATTACGCGATGGCTGGCGAATATACCCATCCGGTCGGCATCACCAAAGGGCCGGGCGAGACGATTCACGAATATACCTTCATTTCGCGCGACGAGCAGCGGCTGCTGAAAAACGGCGAATACGTCTACTATGAACTGGAAGCCCCCACCCCCAGCCCCTCCCCCGTGCGCGGGAGAGGGGAGGCAGATGAGACGCGGCCAAAGCGTGTGTTGGGGCGCATCCAGCATCGCGTGCCGGTGCAACTGTATCCCGACACGTTTCTCTCGGAGCCGGAGGTTGCGCCGAGCCAGGTGGCGGCGCTGGTAGGTTACGATCAGCGCGCCAGTGACCTCTTTGAGCTACACGTCGCCATCATGGGTTATTACGACAGCGCGCTCGGCACCTTCGTCAACCCCTGGATTCCGCCAAGCTCCGGCACGCCAATCTATCTGGCAGACGATGCGCTGCTCGCAGGCGTTCTCTCGCGCAAGCAATCCGGAGCGAACGGCAGCGCGACTATCGGCTCGCTGCTCACCCGTGGCGAGGGGCATGTGCCGGTGGTGCTGGATGTGAAAGAGTTGGTCAGTACCCATCTGGCAATCATCGCCAGCACCGGCGCCGGCAAGAGCTACCTCGCCAGCGTTGTCATCGAAGAATTGATGCGCCCCACCAATCGCGCCGCCGTCCTCATCATTGATCCACACGGCGAATATAGCACCTTGCAGGAAATCGCCAACCACCGGGAATTCGAGGAGCAGTCAGGAGCAGCGGATGGCCATTCGCCGCGCCGTCGCCAGCGATACCAGGCGCGGGCGCGCGTCTACCTGCACGATCAGGTGAAGGTGCGGCTGAACACGCTCAGCCTGGCCGACCTGCGCTACCTGCTCCCAGGCATGACCGATAAGCAGCATCATTATCTTGGGCAGGCATACGATAAATTGACAAAAGAGAAAAAGGGTGGAGTATGGAGCGCAGAAGAACTCAAAAAAGCAGTGATTGAGGTGGGTCAATACAAAAATGATGAGAGCGGTGATGATAGTGGTAACAGCACTGTTGCAGCATTAAGTTGGAAAATAGAAGAACGGCTTGGGCGCAATAATTTTGTCTTCGATGAAAGCACTCATCTAGGACTGCGTGAGATACTACAGCCAGGCAAGTGTACAGTGCTGCAAGTGGACGAAGTGGACGAGCGCGACCAGCAGGTGATTGTGGCGACACTGTTGCGCCGAATCTACAGAGCGCGGATGGAGACAGAGCGACACAAAGTGCAGGATGGCGACGAAAAGTATCTACCCTATCCTGTCTTTATCTTGATCGAGGAGGCGCACCACTTCGCGCCGCACGATGGTGACAGCATCTCAAAAGGTATTCTCAAGCAGGCGCTCGCCGAGGGGCGTAAGTTTGGCATGGGCATCGGACTGATTAGCCAGCGTCCCGGCAAGCTAGACGCCGATGTATTGAGCCAATGCCTGACGCAGTGCATCATGCGCATCGTCAACGAAGTGGACCAGAAGAGCGTCGCCACCGCCGTCGAGGGCGTTGGGCGCGATCTGCTGGATAACCTGCCGGCGCTCTCCAAAGGGCAGGCCATCGTTGCCGGCAGCGCCATCAACACGCCGGTGATCTGTCGCGTGCGCCAGCGCATCACGCCGCACGGTGGCGAGAGCAAAGATGCGCCCGCCGAGTGGCTGGGCTACTACGGCGACGAAGCGCAGGAGACACGCGCCCGCGATGCCGCGCCGCTACAACGTGACAACGCGCCTATCTCCATCTTCAAGCATTGAGACTTTATACCCCTCTCTCCTCGCAGAAGAGGGGGTGAGGTGAACATCGTTGACCTATTGGTAGGGAAGTTCTCTATGCCCGGTGGTTGCTCTCAATTTTAAGAATGTTTTGTAATGGATTGTTGGGAATACAGGCTACGCTGCGCTGCATAGGCGTCTCTACTATAGACGGAGAGGTGATAATGCCGGGCAATAGTTCGGGCGGGCGCGTTGCACGACAGCGCGCACAGATGGAACGGGAGCGGGAGCGCCTCGTCCCTCCCCCCATAGCGGAACGTTTCCCTCAGCGGCTGGCAGACTTGGGCTTCGTGCGCCACACCGGAGCCGCCAGCGAAGAGTGGTATATCACGCCGCCCCTATGCCAGATCGAAGCAGGACCCTTCCTCATGGGGAGCAACCGACAACAGGACACAGAGGCGAAGGACAACGAGTTACCCCAGCACACTGTCGAGACGGAATCCTATCAAATTGGAGCCTATCCGGTGACAGTGGCCGAATATGACTGCGCCGTGCGGGCTGGGATCGTGCGCAAGCCGCACTATGGTCTCATCACGTGGACCTACCAATTGCAGAGATTGGACATGCCTGTGACCTGCATCTCATGGGCGGATGCAATAGCGTATGCGGCTTGGCTTGCACGACTGACAGGCCAGACATGGCGCCTGCCCACGGAGGCAGAGTGGGAAAAAGCGGCGCGTGGCACAGACGGTCGCATCTACCCGTGGGGGAATCAGTGGGACTCATCGCGCGCCAACATAGACGAGTTCGACGCCTGGATACTCAATCACGAGCAGCATAATGTGGACTCAGGCATGATGGGCAAGTGGCGTTCGCTGCTCGCACACGTGATGGCCAAACCGCACAAACCCCTCGATGATGTGCCAACTCCGGTAGGTGCCTTTGCCGAACGGGGCGACAAAAGCCCCTATGGCGTACACGACCTCGCGGGCAACGTCTGGGAGTGGACGACCAGCCTGTTTCGACCGTACCCCTACCTTGCTGATGACGGACGTGAGGACCCAGAGATCACAGGAACGCGCGTTCTGCGGGGTGGCTCTTGGGGTAATTCCGCCTCAGAAGCCCGCTCGGCCAATCGCAACGGCAACGCTCCTACTGAGCCAGACGACAGTATGGGGTTCCGCCTCATTCTAGCAGGCGGCTTGTGAACACGGTTGGATAGCTGGGACTCTTGCTATCCTAGCTTCTCTCCCGCCATCAGGGAAGGGCTGAGTATGAATCGCCACCTCCGTCTGCCTCTCCCCGCAGCTAGGGGGGCTGGGGGTGGGGGCTATCCTGGAGCAGCGCAGCCATCCTGGCCGCCGTTAGGGTCCTGGAAAGCCCATGCAATCAACCATACGCCCTGCCAGCGCTCTATGCCAACCAGGATAAACGAGCCGCCGCCGCCATCGAAGCCCATCTGCTGGTTCGCCGGAGTATTGCCCGCGTAACAATAGTGGATGTTCACTTCATACTGCGATGACTGCGACCACGGCCCGCCAGACTTATAGAGTTGCGAAAAGTCAACAGCCGAATCAGGCATCACCATCCGGTTGCCACCGCTATTCAATCCTTGAAAGGAAAATGCCGGGCTGAGGAATGGTAGCAGCTTGGACCAGGTGTTGCTGGAAAAAGCGGAGGAAAGCTGCTGGCGGAACGCATTGAGGTCAGTAATCTGCACGTAGCCTGGCCCTGCCGGCGTAGCACTCTGCGCGCCTGCGCCCGGCGTGGTTCCGTGGCTCGCGGTAGACGGCGGTGTACCACTCCCGTCGCCGGATTGCCCACCAGCACAGCCAGCGAACGCCAGCACGACGAGCAGCGCCAGACAGACGGCCAGTGCGCGCCACCGGCGGCGATGTGCCGCATGGGGGCTAACGGCGTGGGTAAACTCCGACCCGCTAAGGCCGTCACAATACTGCTTTATCATTCCTCAACCCATCTTCAGCATCTCATGTGTGTTATTTCCGGCATACGGCGTAACAGCTTTTCCACCACGCATAACGATACAACTACTATCCAATGCAGATATACGCTGCCATCAGGCCAATTCCTCATCCGCTTACACTTCTATCCCATAGAACGTATGGATAGTGGTTCATGATACAGCCGCGTCAAATCGTCCATTGTCGAGTCTCGCACGCTACGAGCTACCAAATGGGACAGACCGCCGCTGCTGATGGTATGCTGTGTGGTACACTAACGACTGCCACTAGAACATCTGTTTTTCGCATCTGCGAAAGGGAAAGCGCGTGGGAGAGCCAGCACAAGACGAAACGGCGCTACGGGCGACCGTTGAAACCGATCTCCGCAGCGGCGGCATTCTCTCGCAGGCGCTTCCCGGTTACGAAGAACGCTTCGCGCAGATTCAGATGGCGCGCGGCGTTGCGGATGCGCTGGAGAGCGGCGAGCATTTCGTCTGCGAGGCGGGCACCGGGACAGGAAAGTCACTTGCCTATCTGCTGCCTATCGTGCGCTCCGGCAAAGTTGCGCTCATCAGCACGGCCAACAAAGCGTTGCAAGAACAACTCTTCTATAAAGACATCCCCTTCGTACAAAAGTACGTCCAGCCATTTCAGGCGGCGCTGGTCAAAGGCATGGGCAACTACCTCTGCCTGGACCGGCTCAACGAAGAAATCCCCTTTCAGCGATTGGCTGGCAATCAGGCATTCGCTGAGATGGAAGAACTACTCGATGACGATGCGCAGTGGGATGGCGACTTTGATCTGCTACCGATGGCGTTGCCGGGCGATGTACGCGGACGCATCGCCGCCGATAGCGATCAATGCGCCTGGCGTGCCTGCCCGCAGTATGGTGACTGCTACGTGCGCAAGATGCGCGAACGTTCGCAGAGCGCGCAGGTGATCGTCGTCAACCATACGCTGCTACTGCTGGACGCGGCGATGGGCGGCTTCCTGCTGCCAGAGCGCGATGTCATCGTCATTGACGAAGCGCATCACCTGGAAGAAGAAGCGACCCGCGCTTTCACCGTCTCCGTCACGCCCAGCCGCGTCGCCAGCCTCCTCGCACAACACCGGCTGCGCGAACACGTCGGCCCACGAGCGTTTCAGGAAGCGCAGGAGGCGGATGCCCGCGCCTGGAATGCGCTCGAACGCACCATTCGCATAGACGCCAAAGGACGGCAGATGGTCGTCAGCCCGGTGGAAGAGGGGTTGCGACTGGCCTCGGCGCTCGAAGAGCTGGCAAACGACCTGCAACGCAACCGACCCGATAATCTCGATAGCAAGGAAGACCAGCTCTACGATAAGCTAGTCAAGCGCACCCGCAACCTGGCATCTGACGCGCGCATCGTCTTCAGCTATAAGCAGCCGGAGGAGCGCGTCTACTACGTGGAGCGGCTGGCGGGCAGCGGACGGCGGGCATCGCAACTCTGCATCTCAGCCGGACCGCTGGATGTGACGAAGCTGCTGCGTGAGCAACTCTTCGATAAAATCAGCACGATTGCCACCTCCGCGACGCTGGCCGTCAAGAACGACTTCAAGTTTTTCCGTTCGCGCGTTGGCCTGGATGCGGCGAAAGAGGTCGTCTTGCCGCTGACCTTCAATTATCGGGAGCATGCGCTGCTCTATGTCCCGCGTATGCGCCTGGAGCCGGCCTATGGCGCTGCCAATGGGCCATATCTGGAAGAGCTTGCCGGGGAGATGCGCCGATTGGTGGAGGCGTCGGACGGGCGCGCGTTCCTACTCTTCAGCAGCCGTAACGCGCTGGACACGGTATATGGCCACCTACAAGAGCCGCTCGAAGACGACGGGTTCTCGCTGATTGTGCAGGGGGGGCGTCTGGGACGCAGCGAGATGGTGCGCCAGTTCCGCGAGACGCCGCGCGCCGTTCTCTTCGGCCTCAAGAGCTTCTGGGAGGGCGTGGATGTCGTTGGCGAGGCGCTGTCGCTGGTCGTCATAGACAAGCTGCCCTTCGATCCGCCCGATGATCCTGTGCAGGAGGCGCGTGTCACGCGCATGAAGGAAGCCGGCCAAAACTGGTTCGGTGAATATGTCTTGCCGCAGGCGATTCTGCGCCTCAAACAGGGCATCGGTCGTCTGCTGCGCACGCAGGACGACCGTGGTGTGATGGCAATTCTCGACAAGCGGTTGCACACCAAAGGCTACGGCAGGCAGGTGTTGGATGCGCTGCCACCTGCCCGCCGCACCAGCAACATCGAGGATGTGCGTCGCTTCTTCGCTCAGATCGCGCAAGACTAATTCGAGACAAGAGCTACCTTCTGGCGCTCATCGGGGCGCTTGCCGGAGAGCGTATCGAGGCGAGCGCCAGACAATGCTACGGCGCGCGGGTCGCGCCCGAAGGCCAGCCGCTTGGCCCACGTCGTCGGATAGGCGTGTAGCGCCTGCGCGTCCAATATATCTGGCGCGCGCAGATCGAAGCCTGCCGCGTGCATCCGCTGCCGCACGCGCACCGCGCCTGCTTCCAGCGACCACCCCTGCTCCGCCAGCGCGCCGCCATTTAGCCGCAGTTCTAGCTGTGCCCCTGGCTGCATTAGCGCAAACAACTGCACAGGCAAGAGCGACCCTTCGGCAAGCAAACCTGCCAGCAGACTACCCCACGGGAAGTTGATCGTCAGGTGCGTTGCCAGCCCTTCCAGTTCAGCCGGCAGAGCCAGCGCGTTGGCAATCAGGAACAGCGCGTTCGGCGGCGCAGACCGCGAACTGGCGCGTAATTGCTCACGGCAGGCGTCCACGCCGATGACAAAGATAGCCGGGCGTTGCGTCGCCAGGTGTCGCACGAAGCGCCCATCGCCTGTGCCAAGATCAATCAGGCAGGTAGAATATTCCGCAATGCGTCGCCGCAGTGTCGCGCCATCGAGTTGCGTGCTGTGTTTGCCACACAATACTTCCATTGTATTCTCCCATACTGTAATTCAGGTCGGTTGCAGATCGAAAAACAGCATGGGACGGCGGCGCACGCGCCTGTGAATGTGTGCAAAAACGAACAGGGGCGGGTGTTTGCGCAATGGGATATTGGGTGATGGCGAGATGAGCAGCGTTGGCTCAACCACCGTCCAGCGCATCAGGTGTGGGGAGGAGTCGCGTTATGAAGGGAATGACGAGGCAACACAAATAGAGCCAGCGTCGCCACTGGCATAGCGAGGAAGAAGATGAGGCACAACGCTTAACGGTCTAGCAAGGAGGCCGCGCGAAGTAGCTGCTGTGGCTGGTCATCCAGCCCTCAATTCTAGACGGATTTGTATTGCCGTGCCTCAGTATACCATAACGAAGCCCCAGCCTTGCAAGGCTGGGGCACGCGCGAGTAAGGCTAACGCCCCGCTACGAGGGCATGCGCAGGACTTCAATCCTTTCCGTGCGTCGGCAATTTATTGCCGCGAAACCTATGCGCCTGGCGTGACCGTTGCGCTGGCGGAGCCATGCTTGCCATGCGCCGCAACAATCACCATCGTGACGGTCGCTGTGCCACCCTGCGGCTGGCGCGTAATCACCAGCACATTCATGCCAGTCTGCAAATCGCTGATACTGCCCTGCGTCTTGCCCATCTGTACCTGCGTGCTGGAACTCAGCGTGAAGGTCTGCGTCGTGCCGTTGGGTAACTGCACCACCAACTGATTGCTGCTGGTGTTCACCGAACTGATCGTTCCTTTGGCGAAGGCCATTGTCACATAGCTGCCAGGATTGTTGCTATCCGGCACGACCACCTGCCCGCTGACGCCCTGCGCAATCAGCGTCCGCAGCGCCGCCGTGATGGCATCTCCGCCGCCATTGCCGCCATGTTTGGCTTTGGCAGTCGGCGTCTGTGAGGCGCAAGCAGTGTTTGTGGAGGTGTTGCCGGCGGCATGCGTGACAGCAATCAAACCTCCTCCAACAATGAGCAGGAGAGCAACTGCGCTAATTGCTGCAATAATCCACACACGTGGGCTGATTCGTCGCATAGAAGACCTTCCCCCTTGATTACTTGATTAGAGTTGCATTATTCGCCAACGGACAATGAGCCAGTGTACCCTTCACCGCTCATTCCGTTGCGTTTCCGTTCATATGGATACTACGCAGGCAACCTTAGCAGCAGCTTGGAGGTGAATAATTTCTACATGAGGAAAGATGAGGATGCGACCGCCGTTCATGCGCGCAGAGCCACCACCACAGCCATTGCGTGGTCGTGGGTATCGGAGATGCTGACATCGAAGGCAGTGAGGCCAAGCGCCTGCGCCCGCGCCGCCGCCCGCCCATGCAGGCGGATGGCAGGCTTGCCGCCGCTGGTGCGGATGATCTCGATTTCGCGCCAGGCAACGGTAATCATGCCGGTGCCCAGCGCCTTCGAGCAGGCTTCTTTCGCAGCGAAACGCCCAATGAGCCGCTCGATTTGATGCTGTCCCTGCGCCAGTTCAGTTTCGGTGAAGACGCGACGTAAAAACCGTTCGCCAAAGTGCGCGTAGGTTTGCAGCAGTCGCGCACGCTCGATCAAGTCCACGCCGATGGCAATGGCAACCGGTGTTGTAGGAGTATCAAACTCCATCGCGGGCGTATTCGGCTTGTCGTCGTCTTCACCACTCATGACAGCACGTTCAACAGTGTATCGTTGGTATCGCTTTAGCGCTCGCCTGGCACAGTTGAGGGCTGTTCGGCAGGCGCAGTGCGATGCTGCACACTCTTACGTCGCGCCTTGCCGCGTCCGATGCCGTGATACCGGAAGCCCATCTGCTCGACCTGCGCCGGATCAAAGAAGTTGCGTCCGTCAATGAAGACCGGCCCCTTCTCATCGCCGCGCATCACATCGTGCAAGCGTTCCAGATCGAGGTCGTGGAACTGCTTCCATTCAGTCACCAGGATCACACCATCGCAGCCGCGCGCCGTGTCATATTCATTCTCGCAGTAGGTCACTTGCCAATCCGGATAGAGCTTCTGGGCAGTCTCCACTGCGACGGGATCATAGGCGCGCACCTCGGCGCCAGCCTCGATCAGCCAATTGATGATGTCTATCGCCGGAGCCTCCCGCATATCATCAGTGTTGTCCTTAAAGGCAAGCCCCAGCACAGCAATCGTCTTATCGCGCAGGCTATCAGGACCGCCAAGCTCCATCGCCAGCTTCTCAATGGCGACACGTCGCTGATCCTGGTTGATCTTCATCACAGCATCCAATAGCTGCGGGTGCAATCCTGCCTCGTCTGCCATATGCGCCAATGCTTTTACGTCTTTGGGAAAACAACTACCCCCGTATCCCAGGCCAGCGTTAAGCATCTTATTGCCGATGCGTTGATCGTAGCCCATGCCGGCGGCGACTTCCTTGACATCGGCGCCCAGCAGGTCGCAGATACGCGCAATCTCATTGATGAAAGAAATCTTGGTGGCAAGGAATGCGTTGGAGGCGTATTTAATCATCTCCGCTGTGTAGAGGTCAGTGATGACGATGGGCGCACGCAGGGGAAGATACAACTCCGCCACTCGCTGCGCTGCTGCTCGATCCACCGAGCCAAGCACCACGCGATCAGGATGTTGGAAATCGCGGACGGCGAAGCCTTCGCTCAAGAACTCCGGATTCGAGACGACGGCAACATTCAGGGTTGGGATAGTGAGATGCTCATGCACAATCGTCGAAACCAGATCACCACTGCCGACCGGCATCGTACTCTTGTTGATGATAACGGCGTCGTTGCGCAGATGCGTAGCAATCGAGCGGGCAGCAGCTTCCACATAGGACATATCGGCGCCAGCGCCACCGGCGATAGTTGGTGTGTTGACGGCGATGAAGATGAAGTCAGCGCCAGCAACGGCCTCGGCGTAATCAGTGGTGAAGCGCAGTCGTCCCGCTCTGGTATTGCGTTCGACCAGCGTATCCAGCCCTGGCTCATAGATCGGCAGCTCGCCCGCTCGTAATCGCTTGATCTTCGCGTCGTCAATATCGAGACACGCCACCCGATTACCCAGGTTGGCGAAACATGCACCAGTGACCAGACCAACGTATCCTGTGCCTACCACGCAGATATTCTTCATGCGCCGCAGCCCTCCAAGTGTTCCTCTTGTACTACCGCCAACATCACATCCGCATCGCTAGAACGTTAAAACGCTCGCATGCGCAATGACATTGTATGCTCGAATTGGCGAAAACTCTATAATGTGCAACCAATATTGGTATTCCAGGTAACGCACCCCCTCATCCCGCCTGGACAAATGGGTTGGCGCGTTTCTCCTCCTCAATGGTTGTCGCAAGACCGTGGCCAGGATATACCACCAGCGAGCCGGAGAGCGGATAGAGGCGCGTCAGGATACTCTCATAGATTGCCTCTTCATCACCACCCGGCAGGTCTGTGCGTCCGATGCCATGCTGAAACAGCGTATCGCCAGTGAACACACATGTCGTACCACAGATGAGGCTAATGCTGCCAGGAGTATGCCCCGGCGTATGAACCACTTCCAGGCGCAGTTCTCCAATGGCCAGTTCATCGCAATCGTTGAGACGTTCGTTGGGCAGCGCCAGCGTATCGGGGAGAGAGTAGCCATATGGCACGCACATCGCGCGCGCCTTCCGCTCGTAAAGGTAGGCATCAGCCGGATGCGCCGCCAGCGGAATCCCTCCTGGCAGGCCAGCCAGCACTGCTTCCGTTGCGCCGATATGATCGAAGTGCCCATGCGTATGCAGAACACGCACAACCTTGCACCCCAACGCCTCTATACGTTCCAGAATGCGCGAAGCCTCGGCTCCTGGATCAATCACCAACGTTTCGTTGCTCGTGGGACACATGACAAGATAGCAGTTCGCCTCCAACAGACCGTTAGGAATGCACTCGACTCGCGGTGTCGGTGGCTCAACGTTTGTAGTGGCGTCATCGGGTTGTGACATGTCTCTGCTACCAATCTCGACCTTCATGTAGAATCGTGGGATAATAGTAGATGGAACAGCATCGCGCTTCCGCGTTCATACGCTGCATGCCTGCCAACGTTGCATGAGCTTCAGCCAGCCACCGCAGGAGCAGCAGGAGATGGATAGATGCTGATACCTTTGATATGTGTTACGGATAGTCTATCATCAGCCGGATAGTGGTGATATGGCTATTACGCCGTTGCGTATATACGCGATAGACATCGCAGCGAGCGATACGCGATGTCTCATGTATCCATCCAGCTATCTATCCGCACATGGAGGGTTGATTGTATATGCCTATACCCGGTCTCTCCGGCCTGATCGGATTCGCACAGCTCACTCATTTCATCCCGCATCTCACGCTGGCCTACTTTGTCATCAACATAGACCCCATTGCCTTCTCAATCGGGCCGGTTGCCGTCCACTGGTACGGCATCATGTATGTGGTGGCTATCACCGTCGCGCTGTGGGTATTGTTCAGGTACACCCGGAAGCAAGGCATCCATGAGGAGCAAATCTGGGGCATCTTCTTCTGGACGGTGATTGCCGGTCTAATCGGCGGACGGCTCTATTTTGTCATTCAACAGCCCAACCTGGTGAGCAATTATCTGCTGCGACCCATCAATATCATCGCCGTCTGGGATGGTGGCATGGCGTTCTATGGCGCTGTCTTCCTGGGTACATTGACGCTGTTCCTCATCGCCCCGCGCTATGGGATTGACCGCTTCTTCGCCATTGATTGTGGCGCGCTCTTCGCCGCCATCGGCCAGCCGTTCGGTCGCATCGGCAACATCATCAACGGCGATATTCTGGGGCAGGCAGTGAGCAACGGCGCGGTGAACGTGCCTGCGCAAACCTGCGCACATGCGCCCTGCATCGCTTACGTCTCCGACGCCCACATTCAGCCGCCGTGGTCCCTGGTCTACCTCAATGCCCATAACACCTTCGTCACCCCAGGCATCGCCTATCAGCCGGCGCAGATCTACGAAATCCTCTTCAATCTGGCCATCCTGGTGATTCTGCTACCGCTCTGCTATCGTTTGCCACGCATCAAGGCGGGCTATTTCTTCGCACTGTATCTGGCGCTCTACAGCGTCAGCCAGTTCATCGTCTTCTTCCTGCGCGGCACAGAGCCAACCACACCCTTCCTAGGCATAAATTTTCTCAAGCAGGCGCAGTGGACGGCGCTGGCAGGGTTGATTCTGGCGGGCCTCATCTTCCTGGTGGCGCGCCGCTTTTCGCAGCCCTGGACGCACAGCGCCGCCAATCCGGTGGAGTGGGATGTGCTGCCGGAAGAGCATCTGCCGCATATCCCCGGCCTCTCGGCGGGCGATGCGCGCCGCCGGCTCGCGCGGATGAAGAGCCAGTTGACGCCGATGAGCGTAGGGAGCGATACGGCGCGACAAACACCAGCGGAGGGGGACTCCTCCACCTGGGAACCCGCCAGGGCTACGGGTGGCGGTCTGCGCAACACATTCACGCCGCCCATCAGCACGCAGAGCGGCCAATAGCCGCTCAACGAATGCCGCATTGATCGGCGAGCGAGCAACAGAGATAACAGTAAGGCAACGGTGGATATGCTAGACGAGGCAGAACAGAGAAACGCGACCTGTGTCTTTTGCCGGCGCGCCGATTTGTCGCATATCTTGCATGAAACCGAACATTTTCTCGTGCTGGCGGACCATGCGCCCGTGGTTGAGGGACATCTCCTCATCCTGCCGCGTGCGCATTACGCCTGCTATGGTGCGCTGCCAGCGGCGCTCGATGATGAGTTTCTCGGCGTGAAATCGAGGGTGACGGCGTTCTGCCAAACCACCTACCAGCCGCCGGTCTTCTTCGAGCATGGCGTCTATCACCAATCAGTATTTCATGCGCATCTGCACGCCATCCCGCTGGGTTCATTTCCAGCAGACATTAGTGACCTCGCCGCGCTGCATGGAACCCCAATCCTCACGCAGGAGGACGTGCGCGCCTGGTATGCCAGCCGGGGTCACTACTTCTATCTGGAACGCCTGATAGGCCAGCGTCCTTCTTCGGAAGCCATCATCTTCCCGCCGGAGGGCGCACTGTATCGGCGCGTCCTCGGCCTGCTGCGCGAACAGACCGGCGAACCGGGTGGCTGGCTGCCACAACCTGTGCGTAGACTCACAGGTTCTTCCAAAATACGGTCGCTGGCCGGGGCCTGGCAACGTTACGCCAAACAGTGAGCCATCCCGGTCCTCTCGCCAACGTGTTTTGTCTCACCCTTCACTATCACTTGTGGCCGCAAATGCGGTACAATAGGGCGCTATGTGGGCATAGTGGGCATAGTGGGCATAGTGGGCATGGTGGACATGAGATATTGCTCTCGTGGCTGCCTATCATCGGTGTTTCATCGCTTGGAGGAGATACAAGATCAATGGCGATCAAGAACGTTGGCGTTGTGGGTGGCGGTCTGATGGGCAGCGGCATTGCGCAGACCGCCGCGCAGTCCGGCTATAACGTGTTACTGGCCGAAGTCAATCAAGAACTGCTGGATAAGGGCATGCAGCGGGTGCATGGCGCCTGGGAGATGCTAGCAAACAAGGGCAAGATTACCGAAGCGCAGGCCGAGGAGTATCGCGGGCGCATTCGCGGCACGCTCGATATGCAGGAATTTGCTGACCGCGATTTGGTGATCGAAGCGATCATCGAAAACCTGGACGAGAAACGCACGCTGTTCCGCACGCTGGACGGCATTGTGCAATCTGGCGCTATCCTCGCCAGCAATACCTCATCGCTGCCAATCATTGAGATGGCGGCAGTGACGAATCGCCAGGAGCGCGTAGCGGGCATCCACTTCTTCAATCCCGCGCCCGTCATGAAATTGGTGGAGATTGTGCTCACCATCGCCACCAGCGACGAAACCGTCAACGACCTGCGCGCATTCGCTCAGTCGCTCGGCAAGACACCTATCGTCGCCAAAGACACCGCTGGCTTCGTCGTCAACTTCCTGCTCATCCCGTACATGCTTTCGGCGATTCGCATGTATGAGAACGGGCTGGCGACGATGGAAGACATTGATACCGGCATGAAGCTGGGCTGTGGCTATCCAATGGGACCCTTTGAGCTGCTCGACTACGTGGGCCTGGATACCACCCTCTACGCCGCAGAAGCGATCTATAAGGAATATCCCGATCCGGCCTATGCGCCGCCGACGCTGCTGCGCCGCATGGTACAGGCCGGTCGCTATGGCAAAAAGAACGGCAAAGGCTTCTACGCCGGAGCCGAAAAGTAGCGAGTACAAGCAGGAGCGACAGCAAGCAGCAGAGGATGCGGGCATAACACAAGCGTCCGCACAGGAGAGCAAGCATATGTCAACCAGGTCCATCGAAGATCGCGATATTGTCGTGCTGGGTGGTGCGCGCACGCCATTCGGCACATTCATGGGGTCGCTGAAAGATGTCTCGGCGATTGAATTGGGCGCGATTGCCGCGAAGGCGGCGCTTGAACGTTCTGGGGTGGAGGCGAAAGACGTAGATCAGGTGGTCTTTGGCAACGTCCTCCAGACCAGCAAAGACGCCATCTACTTCGCGCGCCATATCGCACTGAAAGCCGGTGTCCCCATTGAAACGCCTGCACTGACGGTCAACCGGCTCTGCGGCTCCGGCTTGCAGGCAGTCGTTTCCGCTGCGCAATCGCTGTTGCTAGGCGAGGGCACTGTGGCGCTGGTCGGGGGCGCGGAAAATATGACACAGGCGCCGTTTGTCGTGCGCGGCGCCCGCACCGGACTCAGCCTCGGCGAGCATAAATTTGAGGATTATCTCTGGGAAGCGCTGGTAGATAGCTACTGCGGTTTGGGAATGGCGCTGACGGCGGAGAATCTTGCTGAACAGTATCAGCTAGACCGCAAGACGGTAGACGCCTATGCCCTGCGCAGCCAGGAAGCCGCACGACATGCCCAGGAGCAGGGTTGGCTGGCTGAAGAAATCGTGCCGGTGACGATAAAAGACCGCAAAGGCAAAGAAACCATCGTAGACCAGGATGAAGGCATCCGCGCAACCTCGATGGAGGCGCTTGGCAAACTGCCGTCACGTTTCCGCGAGGGTGGAGTAGTGACGGCAGGCAACGCCAGCGGCATCAACGATGCTGGCGCGGCGCTCGTGCTGACGACGGGCGCGGTGGCCCGCGAACGCGGGCTGAAGCCACTGGCGCGGCTCGTGTCATGGGGAATCGTCGGCGTGGACCCACGCATCATGGGCATCGGACCAGCGCCGGCCATCCGCCAGGCGCTCAAACGCGCCGACCTGACACTCGATGCGCTGGACCGTGTTGAAGTCAATGAAGCGTTCGCCGCGCAATATCTTGCCGTCGAAAAGGACCTGGGGCTGGACCGTGAGAAAACGAACGTCAATGGCGGCGCAATCTCACTGGGGCATCCGCTGGCGGCCAGCGGCGCGCGGCTGGCGCTCACACTTATCAATGAGTTGCGGCGCAACAACCTGCGCTATGGCGCTGCGTCGCTCTGCATTGGCGGAGGCCAGGGCATCGCGGCGATCTTCGAGGCACTTTAAGCGCCACTGCACGCCGCTACATACTGTTGGACGTGCTGGCACACAGAAACAGTGCGCATACCAATGAGCAGGGTGCGCACTGGCTGCATGCTCGTAGACGTTCATGGTGTGATGCAAGTGCGCAAAGTGAGGTAGATACTTTCTACTATTGCCTCTTCCCGATGAGATGCCATTTCTGGTATGCTGCGCACGACACATAATGCGACCTGATGACGACCTGATGACGACTTGTTGGCGACGTGATTTGGAACGGAAAAGGACACAACACCTATGGTATCGCGCGAGCCGCTCAGCGCCGGCGCCACGAGTACTACTAGCACGGCTGACGCCACCACCGTGGCGGGCGATCAGCCTGGTCTGCCCGTTCCAACCGGGCCGCTCACGCAGCGGGGCATCTCGATTGTCTTGCCAGCCTATAACGAAGAGGCCGTCATCGCGAAGACAGTAGGTCACTGTGTTGAGGTGCTGTCGGTGCTGGCCCCTGACTACGAAGTCCTCATCGTAGATGATGGCTCGCGCGACCGCACAGGCGTCATCGCTGATGAACTGGCTGCCGCCAACCCAGAGCACGTGCGAGTCGTTCACAACCGGCCCAATCGCGGCTACGGCGGCGCGTTGATTGCTGGGTTTGACGCCGCCTCGAAGTCGCTCTCCTTCTTCATGGATGCCGATGGGCAATTCGATATTCGCGATATCGCTGCTCTCTTAGCGCAGCGCGAACAAGGGCACCGGGTCGTGCTAGGCTATCGTCACAAGCGGCAGGATGCGTGGATGCGCAAGCTGAACGCCTGGGGCTGGAACTTGCTCGTCTCGCTCTTTTTCGGCTTGCACGTGCGCGATGTGGACTGCGCCTTCAAGCTCTTCGACACGGCCCTGGTGCGCGTCTGCAACATCCACTCGGAAGGAGCAATGGTCAACACCGAATTGCTGGTGAAACTCTCCCGGCTGGGCGTGCCGTTTGTGCAGGTGCCGGTCCACCACTATCCACGTCAGCATGGCAGCGCGACTGGCGCCAACCTCAAGGTGATCGTGCGCGCATTCGGTGAGCTGGTGCGCCTACGCCTGCGTATCCATAACTGGCAGGCAACCCTTCCACCGGAAGCATAGACAGGCAAAGCAAGCGATAGCAATTACAAGCAGGCGAAACCGACACAAGTAATAGCAGGAGATCAAGGAAATGACAACGCATGCTGTGGCAGGTGCCGCATGACAGCGCCGCGCTATCTGGTCACTGGAGGCGCTGGCTTTATTGGCTCTCACATCGCTGCGACGCTGCTCCAGCGCGGCGATAGAGTGCGTGTCTTCGATAACCTCTCCACGGGCCGCGAGGCGAACATTGCCGCGTTGCAGACATTCGGGAATCAGGTCGAAATCGTGCGCGGCGACCTGCGCGACCTCGCAGCGGTGCGAGCCGCCGTTGCAGGCGTCGAGGTCATCTTTCATCAGGCGGCGCTTGCCTCCGTGCCCCGTTCACTTGCCGACCCAGTGGCCTCGCTCGAAACGAATGTCAATGGCACGCAGCATATACTGCTTGCGGCTCGTGACGCTGGTGTGCGCCGGGTGGTCATGGCATCTTCTTCGGCAGTCTACGGAAATGCGCCGGAACAGCCGAAGCGAGAAGACATGACGCCAGAGCCACTCTCGCCTTACGCCGTCCACAAACTTGCGAGCGAACAGCTTGCGGGCATTTTTACGAAGATTTTCGGGCTGGAGACGGTCGCCCTGCGCTATTTCAATGTGTTTGGTCCACGGCAAGACCCCACCTCAGAATACGCCGCCGTGATCCCCCTTTTCCTCACGGCGCTGCTCGAAGGCCGCCGGCCTGTGGTCTTCGGCGATGGCGAGCAGACCCGCGATTTTGTCTATATCGAAAACATAGCGCAGGCCAATCTCCTTGCGGCGGAAGCGCCGATGGCCTCTGGTCAGGTGATGAATATTGGCGGTGGCGAGCGGGTGTCACTCAATCAACTGCTGGCGATTGCTGGCGGGATGCTTGGTATCGAGGTCCATGCGGACTATCGCGAGCCGCGTCCAGGAGATGTGCGCGATAGTATGGCAGATATTAGCCGTGCGCGCCAATTGATTGGCTATGAGCCGCGCATAGACTTCCGCGAAGGATTGGCGCGTACCCTGGAAGACTATCGCCGCCGCATAGAGAGTTATGGGTTTTAAGATGCCCACAGCATGCACAGCAGCACTATTACGTACTGGTACGTAATAGTGCTGCTTTTCCTGCCCCATCCATAACAACGTGCGGACTCGTCCGTTACTCCATAAAGAGACGAGCTCGCCTTGCTGCCTGCATACGAGTACCGATGCTGTTTCTATCTGGAGATTGATGCAGTTCACACGAGTAGTCTTTGTGCTTGAAGTTTTGTAAGGTATTGAGTAACGGAGTCGAAACCGATGAGCGACCATGACCAGCGGGAAATCTCTACCCCTCGACATCTGGCTGGCGGTGATGTACCGAATCCTGGGCGAAGAAAATTTCTGATTGGCGCGGCGATCACCGCCACAGCCGCGACTGTTGGCGTTGGTGTCGGTACGGTAGAGGCTCGCGGCGGCATCTCCGGACTGATACGGCCTATCAGCCAGTTCCACGGCCAGCTTAGCCAGCAGATTACATCGAGCATGTGCTTCGAGGACACGGGGTATAGCCAGGTCTTGCAGTTCACGGTCAATAGCAAAGGTCAGTCTCAACCAGGGAGCTTCTTTATCTGGTTTACGGCACGAAACGTCCCAGCAGGAACTTATACCATCAGCATCACGCCGGACCCAGGAGACGCCACGACACCATTCAGGTTAGCATCGGGCGGCAACAATGGCTTTCTCTTCGTGGAATCGCTGGCGCAGGCTGCGGATTGCCCTACGTCCACCGACCCCAATCCAGCATCACCCACAGCGGTGAGCCACACTGCTGATGGCGTCTCACCCTTTACGCTGACGGCAACGCACGATGTCCAGCTCAAAGTACACGTGGATTACAGTGGCGGCGCGCTCACAGGCCCAACCACGTTCACCTTCAACGGCAGCATCAAGAGTGGCGCCAATACCCTGAGTTCATCGTCCGTCACAGTCGCGGCCAAACCCAAATAAGACCTCATAGACAGACGCGCATCACTATTCGCTGCATCTGAAAGAAATTCCCGCTTCAGTGCAGCGAAGTCGTATTTCTTGCGTCTTTGAAGAAACGCAGTCCATCGAGGAATTCTCCATGCCTTCAGACCCAGCGAATCACCAACAGGAAGAGCCGCGCCTCGTCGCCGCGCGACACCCACGCCGCCGCGCGGATATCGAGATAGAACTGATGCCCGACGGTTCTGCACTACTCTATGACGCGGTTACGGACCAGGCGCAGGTGCTGGCGCCGCTGGCAGCGTTGATCTGGGAGATGCTAGACGGCATGCTGAGTGAGACTGAACTTGCTGCGCAGATCGCCAGTGATGTGCCACCGTTGCCACAGCCTGCCGCCACGCTCGCTGCTGTGCTGCAAGATTTTCGCGCGCAAGGACTGATTGAGGAGCCATGATATGCCACCCCTCTCGAAAGCTCACCGCCGGATAGCGATGTTCGGCCATCAGCTCAACCTGAGCCTATCACCAGCCAATGCCACGTGGATTGCGTCGCTCGATGATCTCCTGTGCCCCTTCATCACTGCGGATACATCAGATGGACGTCAGGCCGATATCATCGTGCGCCCGTTGACGGCTGAAGCCAATGCGCCCTGGCTGCTCTTTCAGGATCGCCAGCGCACCTGGATTACCGATACGATGTCGCTGGTGAGCCAGTTGGAGTGGCGTGTCTTCGATGCAAGTATACGCAATGCCAAAAGTGCCCTGGCCATCCATGCAGGCGCAGTCGCGCGTGGCGGCATTGGTGTGCTGCTCGTTGGCGCGTCGTCTTCTGGCAAGACGACGCTCGCGCTGGCGCTGCAACAAGCCGGCTGGCTGCCACTGGCAGATGATGTTTGCGGCCTTGTTGCGGGAGCAAATGGCGTACTTGTTGAGCCTTGCCAGCGATGTTGCCATGTCAGCCAGGAGAGCCGCGCGCTGCTGGCTGAGCGCGGCATCACCCTCGAAGGCCCAGTCGGCGGACTGATCGGATATTATCGCCCGCTGGCCTGGGGGCAGGCAGCGCCAGTGCGGCGCATCATCGCGCTCCGCTATCAAGAGGGCAGCCCACTAGAACGCAAGTCACTTTCACAGGCAGAGGGCGCAGCGCTAATCTTATCCGCCGCCTTTGCGCCGGCAGAACACCCACGCCGTGCGGCCTGGGACGTAGCAGTTGCACTGACCAAGCAAGCGCCTACAGAAGCTTGGCACTATGCCGCGCTTGAAGACGTTTTTGTGGCGCTCAATGCGCTCACCCGCGAGGCATGCTGATGGCAATAACTCACCGCGTCTCACCGCGTGCCATTGCACAGACACTCTTGCGTGAGCCGCTTTCTTCTGCTCAGTCTCTGGTGTTAACGGCTGCCCAGGTAACGCTGCCAGAGGCAGCGCGGATACAGATGAAGACCATTGCGGAGGCCATGAATCCAGAGGAGTGGGCTGAGGCAGTGCGCTTCGCTGATGCGCATGGTCTCGCTTCGCTGCTATGGCACCATCTCGTACGCGAAGACCTACACCCTTTGCTACCGCTCTCAATTGCAGAACATCTCCATCAAGGCTATCATGAACGCCTTCTCACCCAACTCCGGTTGGCACACACACTGAAACTGCTGATTGCCCACTGCCGCGAGTCCGGCATCGCCGTATTGCCTTTCAAGGGAGTAACACTGGGTGAGCGTCTCTACAGCAATCTGGGCCTACGCCCCAGTGTAGACCTGGATGTTCTGATTGCTCCACATATTTCACAACGGCGCGCGTATCATGCGCTTGCTGCTCAGTTCGCCACCTGTGAAGCACGCCACATCCGCATCGAATTAGGCTGGGATATCGTGCGGCGGCCACCATATCAGAGCGTCTTTCCGCGCGCTGCAATCTGGGAGCGTTCGCAGATGACAACGTTTCGCGGTCTGCCCTGCCGGCAACTGGCGCTAGCGGATGAACTGCGCTACCTCTGCACGCATTGCGCACTTCATAGCTTCAAGCGGCTGATCTGGCTGGTGGATATCGCTGAACTATTGCACAAAACGCAAGAAGAGGGCGACTGGAGCTGGTCTCATTTCGCCCAGGACACCATCAATGGTGGAGTGGCGTTTCCGGTGGCAGCCTGCCTGATAGCGGCCCAACAGTGGTTACACGCATCAGCGCCGGATGATGCGCTGGCGATGCTGGCCGAAGCAGCGACAACGCCCCAAGAGCAGGCCCGCTGGGCAACGTTGCAGGAGCCGCATCTCTTTGTGCATCGCGGAGTCCTCGCCCTGCGGTCTACCGCATCGTTTGCTGAGCGCTGGCAACTGGCCCATACGACCTTCTGGCCGGACCTTGCGTATCTGTATGATAACGCGGATTGGTCGCCGGGACATTCAGCATTGCTGGCGCGACTCTACCGGCTCCAGCGGATCGTCAGGCGTGGTCTGCACCGGCACATGCCATAACATGTCATAGCATTTGTTGCACAAAAGCGGTCTCTAGCGGCGGTGAGAAGCAGGTCACTGATCTGATACTCACTTCTCTGCGCAACGTCGTAATGGCAGGAGAAAGTTTCTTTCGCGAATCTTCTGTATTGCTGTTGCCCCAAAAGGGACTACCCGAACAACGATGCAGGCCGTGTATGCTACTATGTATGCCTGTGCAGCCTAAGCAGTGTACATAGCCATCAATCAAGGAGAAACCACCTGTGCCCGCAAGGTATTACCGCGATTTGATCTTGCGCCTGTGGCGCCCGGTCATCCTCTGCGCGATCCTCATCGGCGCAGGCGCCTGCGTGGGCAGCATCGTCATTTTTCCAGTGTACCAGGCATCTAGCCTGCTACAGGTAACTACGCTAGTCCCGCAAGGTAGCAATTATGTGACGTTGGCGGCAGATCGGTTGATGCACACGGAAGCAGAACTGGCCACCAGTGATAGCGTCCTCACGCAAGTTGCCACCAGTTTTCCCCAAGTAAGCGAGAGCAAGTTGAAGTCAGAGGTATCGGCGACAGTGATACCCAATACGCTTGCGCTCCAAATTACCGTGCAGGACACCAACGCGGCACAGGCGGCTTCGATAGCGAACGCTATCGCCAATACGCTGACCTCCCGCCAGGCTGCGGCCAGGCTGCAAACCAACGCAGCGATGGAACAGCCCATACGTGATGAGATTGCTGCGACGGAGCAGCAAATCACCCAGGTGAAACAACAGTTGACTGCGTTGGGCACACCGCCAAGTGACCCCAATAAAGCTAACATCCTTCAAACACAACTCGAGTCTTTGCAAAGTACGCTCACGCAGGACCAGGAGACGCTCTCAAATATCCGCGTGACGGAAATTACCGAGTCATTTGTCTTGCAGGTGGCGCAACGGGCGCAACCCGCTTCTCTGCCGAAGACTTCGCGTATCGTTGAGGGGACACTTGCTGGACTGGCGAGCGGTCTGCTCCTGGGATTTCTGTTGATACTCGGCCTCGATCAGTTAAATTGGCAGGTGCGGTCGGCGGATGAGGTCGCCAGCTTACTCGGCGTCACCGTGCTTGGAGAAATCCATCACACAGCAGGAGAAGGCTCAGATTCCAGCACGACAGAGAAGATGTACGCGGGATTGAGCGATACCTGCCGCTCACTCGTGCGCTCGCTCAACTTTCTCAGCCTCGATCAGCCCATACGCACGCTTGCCATTATCAGCCCGGAACGCACAAACGCTTCGAACATGCTGGCATCGAGTCTTGCGCTGTATCTGGCTGCAAGCGGACGTCGCACCTTGCTCATAGATGGCCATCTGGTAGAGGGACGCCAGAGCCGGCAATTTGGGATACCGTCAAGCCCTGGGTTGAGCAATGCTGTTCTGGATATGCGAAACAACCGGACGGTGGAATCTGCTCCGCTCCGTTATGCCCGCCAACCGGCCAATATTCATGCGCCGCTGCTGCTTGTCTTGCCCGCTGGAACGCCACCGCCAAATCCTGACGGCGTATTGGCGTCTCATACCATGGAACGAGTTCTCGCATCCCTCATCCAGAGCGAGGCGGATACTATTATACTCGATACACCGCCCTTGCTTGGCAGGATGGGCAGGAGTACTAGCGCAGGCGCATTACTCAAGCATATTGATGGTATCCTGCTGGTAGTGGACCTCTCTTGCACACGTAAAGAACATCTGCTGCGTGCCCAGCAACTGCTGGCAGATATGAATGCGAAGGTGCTTGGCTGCGTCGTTTCAGGGTCCGCCGATACACAGGCGACGACGCCCATCTCGCCATCTCCAAACGGGATAGCAACGTCAGGCGGACCAGCACAGGATGCCACGCAACCGGCATCTATGCCGCTACGCGCTGATGCGCTGCATCGCCAGGCGCATCAGCCGCCTGCTTTGCCACGGGCCAGTGGCGCCGCAGAGAAACAGGGGCAAAACATGTGGCGAGACGGGAATGCCGGGCAGTAGCCCTACAGCAGGCGAGAAGAGCAATTGGGTGGACAACAACACATCAGTGGCCCATTTGCGATAGGCGCTATAGGCCATTGATGAAGGTGATGAGGGTCCGACGGTACAGGACAACGAAGTGAGGCGCTTGAGATGACGAATGATAGACGCTGGCCGGAAGATACGCACTCCAGGAGCAACCGTAGCAACCGTAGCAGCCGTGGCGCCTCCTCTCGCGGATCTCAGCAATCTCAATCTCAACATTCTCAGCGATCTCATGACCATCATGAACACCGTGAACACCACGACCATCATGATCCTCGTGAGCCTCGCCGGTCTCATGAGAAGTCCCCACAGACTAACTGGCCTTCGTCATCGTCGCAGCAGGGACGTCATTCGCAACATACGCAAGATGCTCAGCCGGTGCGGTACCCTTCCGGGCAGACACAGCCACCACGCAGCAGCAACCGAGAGCGTGGAAGTGGCTCGCGCGCCGAAAGAAGGCAAGAACGTAATAGACATTACTACTGGGAAGAGGAAAGCCTTACCCAGTGGGGCGAGCAACCGAATATTGTTGATGCGCCCACCCACATGCTCGCGACCGATGACATTCCTACGCAGATGCTCCCTTTCAATGAGCGGCTGCGAGCAAACGCAGCTACCATCCCAGGGAAGACTTCGCATGAATCCTGGCCAGGTGAGTGGTCTCCCAATAGCACAGGCAAACCCGACCCCAAGAAGCGCACCTCCAAATGGCGCTCCAAAAAGGTGATATGGGCAATCGCTATCGCCCTCGTGCTACTTGCCTGCGTATTGCCTTCGACACTCACCGCCGTCAATGCGTATTCGCTCTATAGCCGCGACAGCAAGCTCGCCAGCCAGGGTATCGCGCAACTGGAGAAAGGGTTGACGCTGCTCAAAGGACTCTCATCCGGTCAGATCAGCCCGCAGGTGACGGGCGAGGCAAAAGATTCGTTTGGGCAAGCATATAACACCTTTACGCAGGTGAATAGCGATCTCGCGCAGGTTCCCGGTATTGCATCGAGCGTCCCACATTACGGCAGCGAGGTGCAGAGCGCACGTAAATTGCTCCCCATTGCCATCGAGGGAGCAAAGATGGGTGTATTGGGCAGCGATGCGCTCAATATCCTCATTGGGAAGTTGAGCAACCCGTTCGCCGCAAACTCAGATGGGCTTACGACGGCGGACCTCAAGACCATCAGCGATGATCTGACACAGGTGCAGGGCATCTTCAACACAATGAAGACGCAGATTGGCCAGCTCCAACCCTCCGACCTGTCATTCAACGCGCACCTGGGCACAGAGTTTCAGAAATTCCGCACGTCGCTGCCGACCATAGAGCAGGCACTACAAGACGCGAATACGTTAGTTGCGTTAGCCCCGTCTTTGCTCGGCGTTGGCACACCCACGAATTATCTCATCGAGGTGCTCGACTCCACGGAGCTACGCCCTGGCGGCGGCTTCATCGGCAACTACGGCACATTGACCCTTTCCGCAGGCAGGCTCTCCGCGCTGCATATTACCGATGTGGACCTGCTGGATCGCCCGTTTGAGTTTGCCGGAGGCTTCATTCCGTTCCCGGCACAATACCAGTGGTTCCCGCTCGTCAACAACTGGAGCCTGCGCGACTCTAACCTGGATGCCGACTTCCCCACCGATGCGCGCTACGCCGAGCAGAATTACAAACTGGAAGGCGGAAAGGTGCAGATGCAGGGAGTCATCGCCATTACTCCATTCCTCATCCAGAAGATGCTCCTCATCACAGGGCCAATCTTTGTGCCGGAATTCAACGAGACAGTGACGGCAAGCAACCTGATTGACCTGATTCACTATCACCAGTTGGGTCCGGGGCATGGCTCAGATTATGTCCCCGACCCAGGCAGCCTCTCTTCGCAGCGCAAGGCGTTCACCGGCTATCTCTTCAAGCATTTCCTGGATAGAGTGAAGGCCCTTGCCACAACCAAACGTTCAGACTTCGTGAAGTTGATGGTGCTGTCGTTCCAACGGAAAGACATCCAGATGTATCTGAACTCTAGCCAGGGAGAGGCGTTGTTACAGCAATTCCATATTGCTTCGACCATTGACGCCCCGAAGAACGGCGACAGCCTGTTAGTCGTGGATGCCAATATCACCGGCAACAAAGCCAATAATTTCATCAGCTACACGAATCAGGACAACGTCACGCTCGACGCCCAGGGCAACGCCACGCATCATATGACGCTGACCTACAACTGGCCCGTCTCCGCCGCAAGTACCGCCAACGACTACGGGGACAATACCGAGTACCTCGATTATGTTCGCGTGTATGCGCCGCCGCAGGCGCAACTTCAGGCGCAGAGCGGTTGGACGCCGGAAGGGGTGAGTACTGCTTTCGGTCGCAGGGTCTTCGCCGGACGGTTCTACATGAAATACGGATCCAAGTCGTCCATTACGCTGACGTGGACCGTGCCACACGCCGCCTACCAGGACGCGCAGGGGTGGCATTATACCTTGCTCTTCCAGCATCAGGCTGGACTCATCTGGACGGCGAATACGCAGCTTTCGCTGCCATCCTGCGCAAAAGTCACGTCGCTGAATACGTTCAAGGCGATACCAAATAGTACCAACACCTACGCCGTGCAGGGGTATCTCTCGACAGATGCGACCTATGGAATCACCTATACCTGTTCCGCGTAGCTCGTTATAGAGATAGGCGCGGCATGCCGGTAAAAAATAAAGCGTTGTACGAGAGTGTAGAGGCTCTCAAATGCTTGAACTGCGGTGCTGGCATGCTGGCTATCAATAGTTATTCCGAGATGTTGTAGGGGAGTGCGCAATCATGTCGCTCGGTGAGCGTAGCGTTGCAGGAAAACATGTACTGGTAACAGGCGGCGCCGGATTCATCGGCAGCCATCTGGTGGATATGCTGATTCAGTCAGGAGCCGGCGACCTGACCGTCGTAGACAATTTCTTCCTGGGCAAAGAGGAGAATCTAGCTGACGCCAGACGCATCTGGCCAGATTTGCGCGTCTTACGCCTGGACGCCTCAGATGACCAGGCGCTGGAACAAGCATTTAGCTCGATTCCACAAGTAGATGTCGTCTTCGATCTGGCCGTCATTCCCTTACCCACCTCGCTTGAACAGCCCAAGTGGTGCTTCGATACCAATGTGCGCATTACCTCGGCGCTCTGTGAATTGCTGCGGGCCGGTCGCTTCGAGACGCTCACGCATTTCTCCTCGTCTGAGGCGTATGGTTCGGCGCGCTTTGTTCCCATGACCGAGGACCATCCCCTCGATCCCCTCACACCTTATGCGGCCAGCAAAGCAGGAAGCGACCATCTGGTACGCACCTACGCCGCAACATTTGGCGTGGATGCTGTGGTGGTCCGCCCATTCAACAACTATGGCCCACGCCAGAACGATCAACAATACGCTGGGATTATTCCCACGTTGCTACGTAATGCGTTTGAGGGGCGCGTTTCCACCATCTTTGGCAATGGCAAGCAGACGCGCGATTACATTTATGCAACAGATACCGCACGGGCGGCGCTGCAACTCTATGCGCACCCGGAGTCTCGCGGCAAGGTGGTCAACATCGGTTCCGGCAAAGAAATCAGCATGCTCGAATTGATTGCCCGGCTTGAACACATCCTCGGGCGTTCCATTCCCTACGAGCATCGCGACCCGCGCCCTGGTGATGTACGGCGGCATGCCGCCGATATTACGTTGCTCCAACAACTCATCAATTTCGAGCCGCAGGTGTCGCTCGACGATGGCTTGGAACGCACGGTTGCCTTTTACCGGGAACGCTTTGCCTGCGCGGAGAAAGAGTAGAGGCAAGATGCGTCTAATCATCACCGGCGCCGGTGGGTTCGTGGGCCGTAATGCGCTGCTGGGGCTGCCGCGCTCCTGGCATATCGCGGCGGTGCATCGTCCAGGCGACGAAGCATTTCGAGCATTTCTCCGCACGCATGAACTCGGCCATGTTGTTCCCGTCGCCTGCGATCTGACGGACGCCGCCCAGGTCGCGCAAGTTGCGCACGACATCGGCCTGGAGTGGGATAGCTGCCTCTATCTTGCCAGTAACACCTCTATCCCACTCTCCATCGAGCGCCCTGCGTTCGACCTGACCACTAACACCATTGGGCTGCTCAATACACTCGAACACTGGTCATTCGATCATCTCGTCTACCTCTCATCCGGAGCCGTTTATATCGGATTGAGCGGTCTGGTTGGCGCTGAGACACCAGTGGCGCCAACATTACCCTACGCCATATCGAAGCTGGCCTCCGAGCAGTATATTCAGGCGTTCGTCCGCCATCGGGGCAGGCCGCGCCGGGCGACGATTGTGCGCTTCTTCGGCGCGTTCGGTCCATATGAGCCACCACGAAAGCTCTATACCAAGCTGGTACGCCGCTTTGCCATCGAGCGCAATCCGGCGTTTACGATCATCGGTGATGGTGAGAACTATATTGACGCCATGTATGTGAATGACGCCGTGCATGCGCTTCACCTGATCTTGGAAGCGCCACCAGACGAGGGAGTGCGGACGGTAGATTTGGGCGTAGGCGCACGCGAAACCGTTAACGAAGTTGTGTTGCGGGCAGCGCATGTCTTTGGCATAGAGCCGCAGATCGAACACACAGGTGATTCGCCTGAGTACATCACCTTCGCCATTGACCCATCAGTATTTGCCCGGCAGTATGGCTTCGCTCCCAGCGTTTCCCTGGAAGAGGGATTCCAGCGCCTAGCCGCGCACCTTCAATCTGCGGAAGGAGGCACAGCATGCGACAAGTGACGGAGCGCCTGGGCACCTTCGGCTGGCGTCTGGAGCGGAATAATACACTCGCACTGGCAACCATCGGGGTGATTGCGCTTGCGCTGGGGATTGCGCTGAGCGCGTTGGGGAGATCGAGCCTCTCTGCCCTGCTGGCGGTTCCTGCTGCGCTTGCCATCTTGCTGCTCATTTGCCTGCGCCAATATCTCTTGCTGGCGGCGCTCGTCGTCTTCGTCGCCATCTTCATTGACTTTTATCAGTTCGTCGGTCTGCCGCTCCATGAGCCAGTCGCCGCATTGCTCCTGGCCTTTGTGGTGCTGGCAATTCTGTTCTTCACGCAGTCTGAGCGAACGCCCTGGATATCCCTGCGCCATCTCATTCCCTGGGCGGCGCTGCTGGTTCTGGCCGCGCTGGCGATTCCACGCGGCGGCTCGCTCTCACAGACGGTTTCCTACTATGTCACGATTTTTGGTATCGCTATCGTGGTGTATTGCCTCGGCACACAAGTTTCGCGCTCCTATCGCGATCTGCAATTCTTGCTGCTGTTGCTGATACTGCTCGCGTCCTTCATCGCTCTTCATACCCTCATCCAGGGAGTGACAGGAAAGTTCCTCTTCGCCACTGCTGCGCAGTCGGATTATCTTAGCTCGGTCTCGGGCTTCCAATTGGCAGGTAGCTCGGCTTCGCGGGCAGGATCATTCCTGCTCAACCCCGATTGGAATGGCCTCTTCCTCGCGGTGTCACTATTTCTCGCCGCCGGCATGCTGTTCGCTGATGCAGCCTCGCGTGTTGTTCGCGGCGCTGCCGCCATCGCCTGCGCACTCATTCTGCTGGCGCTGCTCTTTACGTTCACCACTGCCTCCTGGCTTGCCGCAGGCGCCGGTTTCGTCATCTTTGTCAGCGTTTTCCTGCCGAAGAAATATCGCCTGCGAACGCTGGTGGTTGCCGGCGCGGGCCTATTGATAGGTGTAATCATCTTTGCTCGCGAGTCCCGTCTTCTCCTTCAGCATGCGACCGCTACGGGAGAATATACGCTGCGTCTTGGCGCCTGGGAGACTGCTTTGCGCATCATCCTAACGCACCCGCTGACTGGTATTGGCATGGCTTATACGCTCTACCTGGACCGCGCGGAAGCGTATCGGTCGCCACTCCAGACACAACAGCTTGCCCATCCACACAACAGTTACCTTGAACTGGCGGCATTTGCCGGCATCCCGGTGCTGGCAGCTTTTCTTCTGTTGCTCTTCCTGGCATTCCGGACAGCGTGGCGCACCTACCACGCTACTGATGCCCGCTATCAGCCATTGATCGGCGGCGTAATAACCGGCCTGATTGTTTTGAGCGTCAACAGCCTATTCATCAATGGCTGGACACTCCCTCCTTTCGCCTGCTTGGGGTGGCTGCTGATGGGCGCCATCACTTCCAGGGCATTGCTGGCATCGCGGGAAGCATCTTCATCAGCAGCGTTTGGTACGCCAGTAGAAAGCACTGCAAATAGTGTGAGCCTTGCAACACCGCCAATGACGAGAGCAAAAGCGCAGACAGAGCCGCATTCTGTTGAATAGCGGGCAAGCTGGAAGAGAATTATGGAGTATGACAGGTGGAACGGGCGGTGTGATGGGGATGCAACAAGGAAAACAGGAGCGCAGGAGCAAGGTGTGGGTTCTTCTTGGCCTACCATTCAGGGAATGGAAACTCTGGCGCACGGAGCGGGCGCAGCCGCGCTTTCGCCTCGAACAGTGGGATATTGGCAGACCTAACCTGCCGGCCTACCCGATTGACCTGTCACCGCTGCTGGCGCTGCCATTCGGCCATCTCGATGAAACTGGCGTTCCCTATAACACCACGAATGGTGACTATGGCGGCGCATATCAGCCGACAACCATCGCGCAATATGGGCTGGCGCAATGGAACGCCTATCTGCATGACGGCGACGAGGCACGCTTGCAGTCATTCATGATCCAGGCGCACTGGCTGTTGGCCAATGAAACTCGCCTGGCAAATGGTTCCAGCGTCTGGCCGATTCCCTTTCCCGCGCCGCAGTATGGCGCACAGGACATCTGGCTCTCGGCGCTGACGCAGGGAAACGCTATCTCCGTGCTCGTACGCGCATACCGCGTGACCGGAGACGCCGCATTTTTAGCCGCCGCGCGCCGTGCCGTTCAGTCGTTTGAGACCGATATTCTTGACGGTGGCGTATCCGCTCCGGTTGGGTCAGATGGCATCTTCTTCGAGGAAGTGGCGACCTATCCGGCGGCGCGTATTCTCAACGGCTATCTGCTGGCGCTCTTTGGCCTCTATGACTATGTGGACCTGACCGGCGACGAAGGCATCAAGACGCTGGCTGACAAGAGTGTCCAGACGCTGCATACACTGTTGCCTGGGTATGATATGGGCTACTGGTCCCGCTACGATCTGCTCCACAAGAAGCCAGTCAATCGCTTCTATCATGCGCTCCATGTCACCTTGCTCGAAGCCCTGGCGCATTATACGGGCTGCGCGCATTGTGAGGCGCTGGCGAAGAAGTGGGCTGGCTATGAACGCAGCCTCTCCTGTCGCGCACGCTATTACCTGACCAGCCGCACTCGCCGCTATCGCACCGGATTGGCACGAGTGCTACGCACCCGCAACGCTCCGAAGACGCCTGCGCCGGATGGTCGCCTTCGGGTATGCGTTCCCATAACAGCCTTCCCGGTCGCCGGAGGCATGCGCGGTGTCCTCTTTGGCGTAGATGAAGTGATGGGCGACGCATGGCGCATGGAGTACCTCACCCGCTACGTCGGCCCGGACCGCCAGGGGCGCGACATTGCCAGCTTCGAGTGGCGTCATCTGCCGTTCGGTCCAGAAACCACTTCACCAATGCAATTTCCGAACGTCTGGTTTTATGGATGGGCGGGCAGGCGGACATTGGCGCGCCGGTTGCGCCAACGCGCCTATGACGTGCTGCTGCCACAAGATGGGGTATTTACCGCTGCGTTTACCGCTCGCGCCAACCGGCGAATCGGCCTGCCAATAGTGACGATGGACCACGGCAATGTGACCTTACCTTTCGATCCACGCTATCCCCTGCAACGACGCCAGGAGTTCGCGCAGCAACCACTACCCAAGCGACTCCTTTCCATCATCCGCTTCAGCATGTATCGCAGGGCGCTCTTGCCGTTGCTCCGGTATGCGACACGCCATGCCGACCGTTTTCTCGTCGCCGGAGATGAGGTAGAAGAATCCTATCGCCAACGGTTAGGCGTTCTCCCTGACCGCATTATCCGTTATCCCTATAGGGTAGATGTCAGTCACTTTCTCCCGCCTAGCGCTGCTGCATCCCGTCGCTTGCGCGAGCAACTGGGAATCCCAGCAGATGCCCTTGTCGTGACGATGATTAACCGCCTTGCGCCCGAAAAGGGGCTGGACACGGCAATTGAGGGAATCGCCCGATCCGCCGCGCAACTGCCGGATGCCGTGCGCTCTCGTTTACGAGTCATTATTGCTGGTGATGGGCCGCTCCGTGCGGCGCTAACAGCAGACATCGCGAGGCGCGGCTTGCAAGATATGTGTACACTCTACGGTGAAGCGACGCCCGCAGATGTGGTGACGTTGCTTGGCGCAAGCAATATCTTCCTTTATACCGGCACACGAGGCACCAACTACTCGATGGCGGTCCTCGAAGCAATGGCGGCTGCTTGCGCGATCATCGCGACAACGGAACCACGCTCAAACGTGCGCTTGCTTGCCGAAGGGCGCGGCTATGCAATTCCAGCCGGGCAGGCAACGGCTATTGCGGATGCGCTGACCCAGGCGCTCACGCATCATAGTGGTCTCCAGCAGATGGGACTGCTGGCACAGTCATATGTGGCGCAACACCACAGTGCCGATGCGCTCAAACGCTGCCTGTGGCGCGCAATGCCCTGGGCGCCGGATATCAAGGCGTTGGCGCAGGAAGCCGTTGCGACAGCGCAGGTTGGGTTGCGGAGCGAACCAGTGTGAGAGACTTCTGCGAGCCTGTTGTCATACACCAAATGTGCTAGTCGCGCCAACGTATCTGCTATAACAGAAATGGCACAGGTCGTCTGGTAGAAAGCAACGGCCTGAATCGTCGGGATTAAGCGAGCAAAAATGACCAATACGGGCAAGTGAGTGATGTGGACGGGTAGGGGTTATGAGGGACAAGTATCAGCAGGGGCCGCTGCTACCCAGGCGAGCATTGGCAGACATTGCAAACGAGGCCAGTCAAGCCAATACCGCGCGCAGTGCAGATCAGACCCACAGGCATGAGACACCCGATCAAGATGAGCAGGACATTCAAGATCAAGACACGTTGGTCATGCCAATCCTCAAAGAGATGGGCCTGTTCCTCGATACCAACCCTATAGCTACCGGTCCGCTCATTAGTATTGATCAATTCACTGCGGGACCACTGCTCAACTTCGATCAACTCGAGACGGCAATGCTACCGGCAATCCCGTCGCTCCGGCAGTCTGCTGATGCACGAGACGCTGATGCTGAAATTGATCCGGCGGATATGGCAACGATCCGCACTCCTGCAATCCAGGCGCAGCCCATCTCCCCAGAGGAAGAGCGCGTCTGGGAGCAGTCAACTATTCAATTGAGTGCGGCTACCCCCAAACTAGAGAATTATCGCGAGGTCGCAAACAAGCTCATCAAGAGTTCCGGCCTCTATGCCATCGCATCGCTCGGTGGCCCAGCGATTTCACTGGCGCTGACGCCATTCCTGGCACATAACCTGACGCCATCGGCCTATGGCGAATTTGCCATTCTTGTCACCGTTATCAGCCTGACCGCTGGTGTCACGCAGTTGGGATTGGGCGCAGCATTCTTTCGTGCGTACAACTATGACTACACCTCAGACCAAGATCGTCGTTCGGTGATTGCATCCGTCAGTCTGCTGCTTGGTCTGATTACTCTTGCCGTAACCCTCTGCGCTATGTTCTTTTCGTCTGCGCTGTCGGTTCTCATTTTCCGCCAGTCTGGCCAGGGCTATCTCATTTCGCTGGCAGCTATTGCCGTGCTGGCGCAGAATCTCACGATACCTGGATTTGCCTGGCTCCGCGCAGAAAATCGCGCGCTGTTCTTCTCGTTGCTCTCAATGGTGAATATTCTGCTCAATTTTGGCGCGAATATCGTCCTCGTCGGCGTTCTTGGTATGGGAGTGGCTGGCGCGATTCTCGCCATCATTATCGGGTACGCCGCTGTCGTCGTCCTCATCACGCCGCCGCTTGTCATCGTAAGCCGCTTGCGAGTGCGCACAACTATCCTCTGGAACGTCCTCAGTTTTGGCGCGCCACAAGTTTTGAGCGTGATCTCCGTCTGGGTTCTTCAGCTCTCAGATCGCTACCTGCTGGAGATATTTGGCAAGCTCGCTGAGGTGGCCAGTTACTCCATCGCCTATAGCCTGGGTTCCACGCTTTCCACCTTGATTCTGGCGCCGTTCTCCCTCGCCTGGCCAACGGCGATGTACACCATTGCGAAGCGCAAAGACGCGCCCCTTGTGTTCCAAAAAGTCTTCCGCTGGTTCAGCATGCTCTTGCTGTTCTCAGCATTCGGCCTCTCGCTAGTGAGCAATGTCGCCTTCAGGCTGCTCTTCCCAGCCACGTATCAGTCAGCAGCGCCAGTCATCCCGGTTGTCGCTGAATCTCTTGCCTTCTATGGCATCTACACCATTGTGATGATTGGGTCAAATGTGCGACGTAAAACCTGGATGATTTCGGCGTTTACCACCATCGCCGCAGTGGTGAACTTTGGTTTCAACCTGCTACTCATTCCGCGCTACGGCGCTATGGGCGCGGCATTCTCGACACTGATCGCCTATGTGGCGCTTGCCGTCATCGCCTATGTCGCCAATCAACGCATTTACCCGATTCCCTTCGAGGTGGGGCGGTTGTTTCTTGCATGTATTGCTGGCGTCGCCATTTACTTTGAAATCTTCTCACTGCCCGCTTATTTTGGAGTGAGTTGGACATGGCCGCTGGCAGGTTTCGGCCTGGTGTTCTATGGCGGATTGCTCGTGCTGATGGCAAAGAGCGCCGCTGCCTCACAGGGACAGGTGCGGCCCGCCGATGCTGTATAGCCACTTGAGCCAGCGCAGCAACACACATCACATTTGCACGCGGTTAGGAGAAGCGTTTCATGGGGTATCCCGCTGATCTTTCTCATCACGCAGACCAGAAATCTGATCGAGGAGCCGAAGCGACAACGAGAGTAGCGAGCAAAGCGCCGGTGCGCGTCTGTATGCACGGTCTCTGGTCTGGTCGCGTCAATGTTCGCCTCATGCGCGAGGCAGAAGCATTGGTGGCGGCGGGCTATCAGGTGACGGTGGTGGACATCGAGCGCGATACCAGCCGCCCGCGCGAGGAGACAATAGAGAACATCCACTTCAAGCATGTCTTCATGCCCAGTCGCTTCGTCAAGTCGCGTGTCAAGCTCTGGTTCCTGATGAAAATCGCCAGCGCAGTCGCACGCGGAATGCTCGCAGTCGTGCGCACCCCCGCCGATATCTATCACGCTGGCGATGACATGGCGCTCCCCGCCAGCTACATCGCGGCAGTGCTACGCCACAAGAAACTCATCTTTGATGCGTATGAAGTTCCTCTCGTGCAGAAGACGCTAACACAGCGACCATTGCTCTCCAAACTGGCGCGTTGGACATTGCGGCGCATGATGCCCCGTTGCGATGGCATCATCACCGTCTCAGCGCCGATTGTGGACGAAATCCAGCGGCGTTACGGCGGCCCACGCGCTGTGCTGGTGCGCAACATTCTCCCCTACACGGCGCCTGTCACGAGCAATCGCCTGCGCGAACGGCTGGGAATTGGCCCGGACATCCGTATTGCGATTTATCAGGGTGGATTCGAGGCGAGCCGCCGGCTCGATCTCCTGGTGCATGCGGCGCGTTACCTGAGTCCACAGGCACACATTGTCCTGCTAGGATGGGGAGAATGTCAGCAGGAACTTGAAGCGTTGATCGAGCAGGAAGGCGTGGGCGACCGCGTGACCATCCTGCCGCCGGTGCCCTATGATGCCTTGCTCAGTTGGACAGCCTCCGCAGACCTGGGATTGATTATATATGACGGCAATTACTCGCCCAATGTGCAATTTATGCTGCCGAACAAGCTATTTGAGTATCTGATGGCGGGCGTGCCAGTGCTGGCCTCGCCACTAGAGGCGACCGAAGAACTCATCCAGCGTTACGGCGTGGGGGTGATTACACCATCCATTGAGCCGGCAGATATAGGGCAAACGATCAGTACAGTTTTGAGCGACGAGGCGGCGCTGAAACGCATGCGACAAAATGCGCTATCGGCATCCGCGCAAGAGTTACGCTGGGAGGTCGAGCAAGAGCGACTTCTGTTGCTTTACCAAAACCTCTTGGAGAGCAGCAAATTGAAGTCAAAGAGGTCGCCATCTTTCAGCCCTTCAGGAGATCCAGCGCCGACGGCGGCTTCATCTTCCGCGTCCGGCGCCCGTGGCTCGTCACATTTTCCGGTGAAAGATACGATATGAGACGCACAATCGAACCAGTCACTTCCACTATCCAGAATTCAGAACCGAAGACGGAGGCCCATGAAACCGCAGTGATTCCACACGCTGCGCTGGTACGGGTGTGCATGCACGTCATTGGCATCGGGCGGACGGATGTGCGCGTGATACGCGAAGCAAAAGCATTGGTGGCAGCGGGCTATCAGGTGACGGTGGTGGACATCGAGCGCGACACCAGCCGCCCACGCGAGGAGACGATAGAGGGTATCCACTTCAAGCATGTCTTCATGCCGAATCGTTTTGTGAAATCGCGCATTAAACTCTGGTTCCTCGTCAAGACGGCACGGACCATCCTCAGCAGCGCGTGGCTGATGATACGCACTCCTACCGATATCTACCATGCGCATGAAGATAACGCCCTCTATGCGTGTTATATGGCAGCGGTACTCCGGCGCAAGAAGCTGGTCTTTGACGCGCATGAGTTGCCCTATGTACAACCAAATATCACGCGCTGGCGGCTGCTGTGTGGGATAGCACGCTGGACATTGCGACGGATGATGCCCCGCTGCGCTGGGGTGATGACCGTCTCGCCGCCGATTGTGGACGAAATCCAGCGGCGCTATGGCGGCAAACGCGCCGTGCTGGTGCGCAACACGCCGCCCTATACTGCGCCGATCACCAGCAACCGGCTGCGGGAGCGGCTGGGGCTGCCTTCAACCACCCGTCTTGCGCTGTATCAAGGCGGCTTAGAAGCAGACCGCCAGCTTGACATCGTGGTCCGCGCCGCCCGCTATCTCGCACCTGACCAGCATATCGTCCTGCTGGGATCTGGCGCCAGCCAGGCGGCCCTCGAAGCATTGATTACCGAGGAGGGAGTGAGCCAGCAGGTGACGATTCTGCCGCCGGTACCCTACGCAGAGTTGTTGGCCTGGACCGCCTCCGCTGATGTAGGTCTGATTCTCTACGACGGCGGCTACTCGCCCAATGTACAGTACTGCCTGCCCAACAAGCTGTTTGAGTATCTGATGGCGGGGGTGCCGGTGCTGGCGACCAGGCTGGATGCAGTGGAAGCATTAGTGGCGCAGTATCAGGTGGGGGCCATCACCCCCGCACTCGCCCCGCAAGCGGTGGGCGAGAGCATCCGCAGCCTGCTCAACGATCCTGCCCATCTGGCGCAATTACGCCACAATGCATTACGCGCGGCGCAGCAAGACCTGCGCTGGGAGGTCGAGCAAGAGCAATTGCTCGCGCTCTATCGCAGCATTCAGTAATGCAACGTAACGGGTAGAAGACGCTACGGATGAAAGGATATGGGGACCTGGGTATGATGCTTCGCTTCAGCGGCAAGCGCAAAGCCAAACAGCAAAAGCGTTCGCCGTTACGATATAGTGCATTGAGCGTACTGTTGCTTGTCATGTTGGTTGCGTCTGCCTGTGCGTCCTGGGGAACGAAAGCGCCACCTGCGTCAACCCCAACACCGACAGCAAAGCAACTCTGTGCGCATGCGTACCGGCAGGCGAATCCCATCGCAGCGGAAAATGCGTGCCCCGGCAGTGATGGCTGGCACCTGGATCATCCTGTTGGACCAGAGAACGCGATTGAGGCGTTTGTCGCCCCAGCGAGCGTGAATGCAGGCGAATCGCTGCAACTCTATGTCACCACGACGGCTGCACGGTATTTTTTTCAGATCTATCGCATGGGATATTACCAGGGGCATGGCGGGCGGTTGATCTATACATCACCACAATTGCCCGGTGTCAACCAGCCGGCGCCAATCATTGATCCCACGACCAGGATGGTGAGTTGCGACAATTGGAGTCTTTCCGCCACAATTCACACCGACAAAAGTTGGGTCTCCGGTGTCTATATCATCAAGCTGCTCTCATCACTTGGTTTTATGCGCTATACCCTGTTCATTGTGCGTAACGATGCCAGCACTGCTCCCATTGCGATGCAGATTCCTTTCATAACATATCAGGCCTATAATCGTTGGGGCGATCACAATCTCTATCGCGGCCTGGACTCAAACGGTCAGTATACCTATGACGACCGCTCCTACGCCGTCAGTTTCGATAGACCATACAATGGCGATCCCAACCTCTACGATGCTAACGCCGGGTTGGGAGATTTCCCATTGTATGATTTCGAGCTACTCAACTGGCTCGAAAAAAGCGCATACAATCTGACCTACTTTGCCGATATAGATGTGGATCAAAATGCAAGCCTGGCTAGCTCACGTAAGCTCATCATCATTTCAGGTCACTCTGAGTATTGGTCCACCCAACTGCGCAACAATGTCACCCAGGCACGAGACAAAGGTACATCGCTGGCTTTCTTCGGTGCGAACGATGTATACTGGCACGTCCGGCTCGCGAGCAGTCCATTAGGCGCCGACCGCATCGTCATCTGCTACAAGAGCGCCGCGCTCGATCCACTTGCGCAGACCGACCCACTGGCAACGACAGTGCGCTGGGAAGACCCGCCGCTAAACGACCCAGAGGCCAGTCTCATTGGGCAGGAGTATGGCGGAGGTGTCGCAGTCACCGCTGCGCTCACACTCAATACTGGCAGCCAACCATTTCTCTCTGGAACGCAGTTGCAGGTTGGTTCATCCTTCCCTGGACTCGTTGGCGGTGAGTATGACCGCGTAGCGCATGTTGGTTCTCCTGCTGGACTCTCCGTAATCGCCGCCTCGGTGCTACAGTGTGTCCCAACAGACCAATGCCCGACCAACAACATGGACGTAACGAGCGCGACGATCTATCAGGCAAAAAGCGGCGCTGAAGTATTCGACGCTGGCACATTTCAATGGAGTTGGGGGCTGAGCGATCTGCGCATTGCCCCAACCACCAGCAGCGCCGGCCAGGATGTGCTACCCATCACTGGCTCCGCTACACAACAATTCGCATCGCCCGATAGCCTGGCCACCCAAACGTCAGCGCCGGACTACAGCGATCCTCGATTCCAGCAGCTCACGGCAAATATTATCGCCTACTTGCTTATAGCAAGCAAGTAGATGGATGCGACTGGGTATTCCGGGGGCAGAAAAGATACCGCAAAATGGTTCAGCCGTTGAAATAGGTGGTGTCAAGAGCGTTCACAGGTGGCGACGGACAGCGCGAAAAGTGATGTCTGTCGCCGAGCGTTGGAGATGCCCCAAACGTCCGGTGCAACATCCGAGGCAGTATACAATCAGGATGTATTCCCAGCTATCACCATACTTTCTACCAGGGGGACGAGCATGATTCCTATCGCGCAGCCGCTACTCGGCGCCGACGAGTACGAAGCCGTACTTGCGGTACTCACGTCTGGTTTAATGGCGCAGGGCGAACAGGTCGCCCGGTTTGAGAAGCGATTCGCCGAACTCAGCCAGACAGAAGAAGCGGTTGCGGTTTCGTCGGGGACGGCGGCGCTGCATCTGGCGCTGCTGGCGCACGATATCGGGCCAGGTGATGAGGTGATAACGTCGCCGTTCAGCTTCGCTGCCACCGCCAATACGATCTTGCTCGTCGGTGCAAAGCCGGTCTTTGTGGACATCGAGGCAGACACCTACAACCTCGATCCGGCGCTGGTTGAGCGCGCGATCACCCCACGAACCAAAGCCATCATGCCCGTTCACCTCTATGGGAATCCCGCTGATATGGGTCGCCTGATGCCGCTGGCGCAGGCACATGGGTTGGTGATGATCGAAGACGCCTGCCAGGCCCATCTTGCCAGCATAGATGGCAAAACCGTCGGCAGTTTCGGAACAGGGTGCTTCTCCTTCTATCCCACAAAAAATATGACCACCGGTGAGGGCGGCATCGTCACCACCAATGACCCGGAAATCGCTGAGCGCGTTCGCCTGTTGCGCAGCCACGGGCAGAAGCAACGCTATCTGCACGTGGCCATCGGCTATAACCTGCGCATGACGGATATTCAGGGCGCCATTGGCAACGCGCAGATCAAGAAGCTGGAAGGGTTCAACGAGCGGCGCATCCAGAATGCGCAGTATCTCAATGAGCGCCTGAGTGAATATGTGCAAACGCCGGTGGTGCGCCCCGGACACCGGCATGTCTACCACCAATACACCATCCGCGCACGTGGCGACCGCGACCAATGGGTGAAGACGCTCGGCGAACGTGGCATTGGCACTGGCATCCATTATCCGCGCCCCATCCATAAGCAGCCGTTCTACATCGAGCAGGGCTTTGATATGTCGTTGCCGGTTGCCGAGGCGGCAGCGGCGGAGGTCATTTGTCTGCCGGTCCATCCCGCGCTGACGAACGACGACCTCGAACGAGTGGCGCAGGAGGTCATTGCGCTATGCCGGTAGAACACATCAAGGTCGCCGTCGTCGGCGCCGGCTCGATGGGCAGCAACCATATCCGTGTGCTGAGCGATTTCGATGAAGAGCGGGTGCGGCTGGTTGGCGTGGCGGATACGATTCCTGCGAGCCTGAGCCGCGTAATGAGCCGCTTCCATGTGGCGGGATTCGCCGATTACCGCGAGATGATCGAGCAGACCACGCCAGACCTGGTGGTGGTCGTCACGCCAACACAACTCCACTATGAGGTGACGACCTTTGCGCTGAACGCGGGCTGTCATGTGCTGGTGGAGAAGCCCATTGCCAGCACCATCGCCGAGGCAGAGGAGATGGTGCAGTTGGCGGCATCGCAGCATCTGATGCTCACCGTGGGGCATGTCGAGCGGTTCAATCCGGCGGTGCAGGCGCTAAAACAGCAGTTAGCTTCCGATCAGCTTGGCAGGCTCTTTCATCTGCATGCGCGCCGGCTCGGCCCCTATCCACCACGCATCCGCGACGTTGGCGTCATTCTCGATCTGGCGACGCATGACCTCGATGCGATGCTCTATCTGACCGGCGGCGAAATCGAGCATGTCTATGCCGAGACGCAACGGCTGGTGCATACCACCCATGAAGATTTATTGCTGGGCCTGGTGCGTTTCGACACCGGCGCCATCGGCATGCTGGATGTGAACTGGCTGACGCCGACCAAAGTGCGCGAACTCTCTGTGACGGGTGAGCGCGGTCTCTACACGGTCAACTATCTTACGCAGGACCTGCACTTCTACGAGAATGACTATGGTCCCACCGATTGGGACGTGATTGGCTCCCTGGCCGGCGTCAGCGAGGGCACGATGACACGCCTCAAGGTGCGCAAGGCCGAACCGTTGCGTCTGGAATATGAAGACCTGGTGCGTGCCATTACCGAAAGTACGCCGCCAACCGTCACAGGAGAAGAAGGCCTCGCCGTGCTGCGCGTCGCCTACCAGATACTCGAAGCGGCCCAAACAGGAAAGGTTGTGACATGCGCGTCACAAGTCACGGTGAGATGACCACCACCGCAGCGTTTCATAGCACAGTGGCAGTGGTGGGGTTGGGCAAGATCGGGCTGCCGCTGGCGGTGCAGTTTGCCCAACATGGCAGGCGTGTCATCGGCTGCGATATCAATCCGCTGGTGATCGAAACTATCAACTCGGGGCATGCGCATGTGCAGGAAGAGCCGGGCATTGACGAGATGGTCGCGCAACTGGTGCGTGACGGCGCGCTCAGCGCCACCAGCGACATCGCAGACGCGGTGCGGCAGGCGTCGGTGGTGGTCGTCATCGTGCCGGTAATCGTGGATGCAGAGCGCAACGTAGACCTTTCCAGCATGACCAGCGCCACCCGCATGGTCGGGCAGGGGTTGCAGCCGGGGGCGCTGGTAGTCTATGAGACGACGCTGCCGGTGGGCACAACCAGTGGGCCACTGCGTCAGGTTTTAGAGGAAACATCCGGCCTGACGGCTGGCGAAGACTTCTTCCTGGCGTACAGCCCGGAGCGAGTCTCGGCGGGGCGCATCTTCCGCGATCTGGCAACTTACCCCAAAGTGGTCGGCGGCCTGGGAGCTGCTGACCTCGATGCGGCGGTCAGCTTCTATTCTGCGGTGCTGGACGCGCCGATCATGCAGATGCAATCAACCGACGACGCCGAGTTCGTGAAGCTGATCGAGACAACCTATCGTGATGTGAATATCGCGCTGGCCAACGAGTATGCGCGTTTTGCCGATGCGCACCGCCTGGATGTCTCGGCGGCCATCGCAGCGGCGAACACACAGCCCTATTCACATATCCATGAGCCAGGCGTCGGCGTCGGCGGCCACTGCATTCCGGTCTATCCCTATTTCCTCATCAATGGCGATAGTGGCGACATCGCCGATACGCCGACGATGACCCTCCCCCAGCGCGCACGCCAGATCAACGACGGCATGGCACGTTATGCAATACAGCGGATCGAGGCGGAGATTGGGTCGCTCAGCGGCAAGGCGGTGTTGCTGCTGGGCGTGGCCTACCGCGCCAATGTACGCGAAACAGCATTCACCTCTGCGTTGCTGCTGCAAGACGCGCTGCGCGAGCGTGGCGCACTCGTCTACAGCGACGATCCGCTCTATAACGATGAGGAGTTGTCGTCGCTGGGATTCACGCCATTTCGCCCGGAACTCGCAGGCGACGTGCAGGCCATCATTGCGCAGGCCGCCCATCGCGCCTACACGTCGTTCGACCTGCGTCCCTTTACCGCCTGCCGTGTCGTGCTGGATGGGCGCCATGTGCTGTCACAGGAACAGGTGGAGGCGGCGGGCATGCGCTACATTCGCATCGGTGACGGGAAAGTTCCGGTTGCAGCGCCGGTACTGATCGAGCGACGCTAGGGATACGGTGGCAGGGGCACAAGGGTTAAGCAACTGATGAAGTTTGTCTCGATTGTCGGCGCGCGTCCACAGTTCGTCAAGCTGGCTCCGGTGAGCCGCGCGCTCCGCCGCTATCATGAAGAAGTCATCGTCCATACCGGGCAACATTACGACGAACGCCTCTCCGGCACATTTTTCTCTGAACTGGGCATCTCTGCGCCAGACTACAACCTCGGCGTCGGCTCTGGATTGCATGGCGCGCAGACCGGCGAGATACTGGCGGCTATCGAGCGCGTACTGCTGGAGGTGCGTCCCAATGGGGTGATCGTCTTCGGTGATACCAATTCCACGCTGGCGGGTGCGCTGGCGGCGGTGAAACTGCATATTCCCGTCGCGCATGTCGAGGCTGGTCTGCGCAGCTTTGACCGCCGGATGCCGGAAGAGGTCAACCGTGTCGTCACCGACCACATCTCAGCGCGCCTCTTCTGCCCGACGCGCATCGCCTGCGAGAACGCGGAGCATGAGGGACTGGCCGCCAGAGTGGAACTGGTGGGCGACGTGATGTATGACGTGCTGCGCCAGATGGAACCGCAAATCAACGCCCGCGCCGCGACGCTGCTACCATCGCTCACTATCACACCAGGCGGCTATGCGCTGACGACCATCCACCGCGCCGCCAACACCGATGACCCTGTGGTGATGTCGCAACTCATCGAGGGGCTGAACTCGCTGGCTATGCCGGTGATCTTCCCGGTGCATCCACGCACGCGCAAGCTGCTGGACCAGTACGGCATCGCCCTCGCCGCGCACGTACAGGCGATAGAGCCGGTTGGCTACCTTGATATGCTCACCTTGCAGCGGTTCGCTCATCGCGTGGTGACGGATTCGGGCGGTGTGCAGAAAGAGGCGTTTCTCTTGGGCGTGCCGTGCATCACGCTGCGCGATACGACCGAATGGGTGGAGACGGTTGCGGTGGGCTGGAACGTCCTCGTTGGCAGCGATCCGGCGGCGCTCCGGATGGCTTTCCAGCGTCCGGCTCCCGCGCCGGTGCCGCCGGAGGCTAACCCGTATGGCGACGGCGCGGCCAGCGAAAAGATCGCGCTTTCGCTTCGCCGCTGGTCGGGTGAGCTTTAGACCTCACCCCCTACCCCCTCTCCCGCGAGGAGAGGGGCCGCTAGGCAAGAGAGTTCTACGCTGGCGAGCAGTAGTGGCGTGCGCCTGCATTGGAGCGCGTGGCTCACGGTCCCCTCTCCTATGGGAGAGGGGTGGCCGAAGGCCGGAGTGAGGTTTGCCGGACGTATTATCATATCATTCGCTACAGGAGCCATGCGCCATGAAGTTTGCGACCATCGTAGGAGCGCGCCCGGAGTTCATCCAGTTGACGCCGGTGAGCAGGGCATTGCGGCAGTGGAATCATGAGGAGATCATCATTCACACCGGCCAGCATTATGACGAGCGCATGTCGGATATCTTCTTCGATGAGAACGACCTGCCAGCGCCCGCCTATAACCTGGGCGTGGGGTCGGGGACGCATGGCGCGCAGACCGGCAAAATGCTGGCAGTGATCGAAGAGGTGTTGCTGAGGGAGCATCCCGATGGCGTGATCGTCTTTGGCGACACCAACACGACGCTGGCGGGGGCGCTGGCGGCGGCCAAGCTGCACATTCCGGTGGCGCATGTGGAGGCTGGCCTGCGCAGCTTCAACCGGCTGATGCCTGAAGAACTCAACCGCATTGTTACCGACCATCTGGCGACGCGGCTCTTCTGCCCCACCAAAACGGGACAGCGTAACCTGGCGAACGAAGGCATCACACGGGGCGTGGAGATCGTTGGCGATGTGATGTACGACGTGCTGCTTCAGGTGCAGCCGCGCCTCGCCAGCCACGCGGAAACACTGCTGCCACAACTCGACCTGCGGCCAGGGGCGTTTGTGCTGGCGACGGTCCACCGGCCATCGAATACCGATGACCCGGAGGCGATGCGCCGCATTGCACAGGCGCTGGACGAGCTGGCGATGCCGGTCATCTTCCCCATTCATCCGCGCACCCGCAAGCTAACCGAGGACTACGGCATCGCCTGGGGGAAGCAGGTGCGGCTACTGGAGCCGATAGGGCACCTGGATATGCTGGCGCTGGCGCAGGTGGCGCACTGTGTGGCGACGGATTCAGGCGGCGTGCAGAAAGAAGCCTTTCTGCTGCAAACGCCCTGCGTGACGCTGCGCGACGACACCGAATGGGTAGAGACCGTGGAATACGGCTGGAATGTGCTGGTGGGGAGCAATCGAGAGGCCATCGTCGCAGCGGTGCAACGGCCCCGGCCACCGCTGCCGCTCACCAACCCTTTCGGTGACGGCCACGCCGCAGACCACATCGCCAAATCGCTCTGCCACTGGCCCGATCTCCCTGAGCACATATAGCTGCTTATCCACAAGCTCTACTGCCCAACCGTTGGCAACAAGATGGTGACGCCCGTGTTGAAGGCAGTGTAAACAAAGGTGTCATCCTGAATCGTATCAGGAGTAGTCACATGCGCAAGCAGTTTGACGGGCAAGTAGTTATCCTGACGCAGATAGACATCAAGCACTGCGGTGTCCGTTTTACCTGTATAGAAGGAGTCGGCTGCGGTCAGGGTACCATGTATATGCCATACTGCTATGCTATTCATGTGATCTGTTCCAGCTAGCGTGGCATTCGTTAGTTGTGGATAAATCAGCGGCATAGCTGTCAGATCGAAAGCGCGCGGAGGTCGAGTAGATTTACGCCAAATGGGGCCAGTTGGATCGAGAATATTACTCTTGAGGTATTCTGCTTTTGTAGTGTAGTCAATGATATCTTCAAATATATTCGTCGGGTAGCCGTCAATTGATTGCATGCTGCATTCCGAACGATAAGGATGCAATGTGACTTTCCCCTGGCCAGTGAACTGCTGCGCAGCCCCTGTTGCAGCTTCCTGATCGGTCCAGGTAATCGTGAAAGTGGCATCGAGCAAATGCGCTGCACGCGCTTTCACGATGATCTGTTGTCCGGGGGATGTAGCATTATTGCTTGTGCTACCTGACCCACATCCTGCGATACTGGCCAGCAACAGGAGCGCCGACGCCACGCACAGTGTCAGCACTCCTAGCGGACCAACTCCGCGCTCTCGGTTGCGCTGATGGGAATGTTGCAGGGCTGTTGGTACAGGTAGCCATTCGTTCATGTCATCAGTCTCCTCGTAACTGCTGGTAGGGGCTTTCGGATCAGCTTCGCCTCGCCGCTCTGCCATTGGTGACAGAACGGCGAGAGGGAAGTCTCAAGCCGCATGCAACAATAGATGGGGCTATCCGCCACAGGCTGCCCCGCCGCCGCCATCGGCTCCAATATAGCTTGTGGGTGTGCCCTCACAATGGGGCGTCATCCAGTCTTGATAGGGGATGAACTCTGAGAATTGGACCTCTATGGAGTAGGTGAGCGCATCCCAACTACTGGAGGTACTATCGCCATTCCAGATATCCCAGATCTGTTTGTACGCACTCCAGTCCATCGAGGCGAGTTCACTGCCAAAATCAAGCGCCTGCCCGATGCCAACCGCATCACCTAACTTGGAAATGACCTGCCCAAACGACAGGATGTTGCGATAATCCTAGTACCAGGCGGCGCTTTGGCTGCCTTCCCAGATGGTGAGCAGGTCGGGAATAATATTTTCGATCAGCCCTTTGGCCACATCCGTGAAATTGGAACGGAACCAATCCAACAACCCGCTCAATCCTGTGTTGAGCAACGCTTCAAACGCGGACCAGTTACCATTGATCCAACTCGCTATGTCATTTTTGGCTGCCGCGACACCGGCCTGGGCATCATCCTGCGCATGTTTGCCCTGGCAGACGACATCGTTGGGCGCACAGCCATTTGCCCCCTTCTTGGGATCGTCCCAAGGCGATGGCGTGCATTCCCGGTCATGGGGATGATCGTCGCAGTAGGAGCGTGGCGTGGGCTTGTGGCGGTTACCATCACCACCATCACCGCCGCCGCTACCGCCCCCATTCCCACAGTCTGACCCACAGGTGCGCCACTTGCCCGTCGGATCGCTGTAGGTCTCCGGGTTGCCCTTGACATAGCCGTAGCGATTGATGCCATCCGCCACACTATCGGCGCTGGCAAACTGACCGAGCGCGGGATCATAGTACCGTGCGTTGTAGTAGTCCAGCCCCGTCGCCGCATCACCCCGTTGTCCTGTAAAGCCCTTGCTCGTGGGCATCGTGCCATTCGTATAACGCACACTGCCATACGGCGTAAAGAGTTGCTGCGCCGTCACGTTACCACTGCTGTCAAGCGATTCACTGACACTCGACAGGCTATCGCTGGCGAGATACGAGAACGTGCCGCCGACGTTGAGCGCCGTGGGCAGACCTGGCACGCTGTAGTACTTGGTCAGCGTCGCGCCCGTCTGCTCTTCCATCCCACCCAGATAGTAGGTCGTGGTGGTCGTCCCGCCACTGGTCACCTGCATCGCCACGCGGTTGCCCTCACCATCATAGCGATAGTCAGCGGTGGTGGTAGGGCTGGTGGGCGCGTTCTGCCAGTGGGTGAGGCGCCGCTCGTTGTCGTAGCTGAGTTGCGCGCCGGTCTGCGTGCCCGAGCAGGTGGTGCTGCTGGTGGGCGCGCGGCACACCATGTCCCCCGCCGCATCATAGCTGGCGCTGTAGCCGCCTGCCGTGCTGGTGGCGGCGTCCAGGTGCGCGCTGGTGCCATACGTGTAGCCAAACATTCTGCCAAGAACATCCCGGTTGAATGGAGATGTTCCTCACTCAATCGGGATGTTTGTTTCACTGGCTCCGGCGGATTACTCAGTATGACGAGATTGTCACATGAGCGCCCCGCCGGAGACTTCTCCTGATTGGCTAGCCGATTATCTCTCGTGAGATGGCACAGCTAGCCACAGGAACTAGAGGACAACAGACGCAGGAAGCGATGCTACTCGACTTGCAGCGCGTAGATCCACGTGTCCCAGCCAGTACCGCTGGAAGAGGCATGTGGGCCGCCATACTCACCGCCGCACCAGATGATGCCGCGCGAGGTGAGGTTGGTGTCGAGCGAGCAGCCGGAATAGTCGCCCCAGCGACCAGAACCGTTCGGGTTGGTAGCGTTGACGCCGCTGATAAATTGGCCGCCAGGCCCCATGTAACCGAGCGCATCGGTTGCACGGCGGCCCGTATCTACGATGGTGGGATAGATCGAAGATGTGGAGTAGTTGAAGACCAACACCTCATCATCTTCCGACGACCCCATAAACGTCGGCATGTAGGCATCATTGCCTGCACTATAGGCATAGATGCCTGCCTGGCGAATCAGCGTGTTCTGCACTGTCTGCGCGCCCGGATTGGACGGATTCAGTTGCGTGAGCTGTGGCTGCACTTCTGCCCAATAGACACCATCATCCGTGCCGGAGTTGACGGCGGTGGTGAGCGCAAAGTACAGGTTGCCGCCCTTGTACATGATCTCTTTGGTGCCGATGCCCGGATAGACACTATTGCCCAACCCTGGCTGCACGGCATTGATGGGATCAGTATAGGATACTGGCAGCGTGTTGATGACACAGCTTGCCGTTGGGATGGTGCCAGTGACAAGCCCGCGCGTATTCGAGAAGGCGCAGGTCGTCAGGTCACTGAATGGACCACCATACCCCGCGTCGGTCGCAATCAGGAACTCGGCGTCAGCCGTACCATCCTGATTGACACTGCTCAGGCGATAGGCGGGATTAAAACAACCAGAACCGCAACTAATGCCAGTCGGAATCTGCGTCCAGAAATCAACCACTGAGTTGCTGCCTGTATACAGCGCATTCTTGTTCAGCGCGAAGACCGCATTGCCCAGGAACGGCTCGCTGGCGCCGGTCTGGAAGGCGACGCAATCCAGCCAGATACCCCAATAGTCGCCACCCAGCGTCGGATAGTCACACCAGTTGGAGGCGCCGCCCACATTGACGTTGGCGTTGAACTGATAGAGATACCACTGCGAAGGCGCGTTAACGGTGGCATTCTGGTTCTTGCTGATGCCGATGTCGTAGTAGTCGCCCGTCACATTGCCGCTGCTATCCGTGGCAATTTCGATCTCGACGATGATCCAGTGCAGCCGCGTGGCGTCCCAGAACATTTCTGGGTCACTCAGGAAATCGGAGCCGTGGATGAGCGGCCCGAAGAAGCTGAAGCTAGAGGTCGGTCCATAGACAACGCTACCGCTGAAGCTATAGACGGAGAAGACGTTGTTGTTGCCTTCCATCACATAGGTCGGGTTGGAGGCAATCGCCTGGTCCGGCGGATACCAGCCACCGGCCTGCGTGGAGTTCTGGCCGGCAAAGCTATGAAGCTGGCACGGATACAACAAATAGCCGCAAGCGTCAAAATTGGGATTGGCGTTCTGCGCAATTTGTGCTGCGCTTGGAGCGCCAATCGGCGCTGGCTGGGCCTTCGCCTGCGGTGCGGCAATCTTGTGCTGCTTGAGCGACTGGAAGTATGCCGCGCGCTGCGCCGTCGTCATCCGGTCACGATCAGTAAGCACAGGCCGCCCGGTGGCCGTCTTCGCATTTGCAGCCACAACCGGCAGCTTAGACCAGTCCACACTGCCAATAGCGGTGAGTTGCGTCGTTTTGGCCGGGCCGAGGTTCACCTTGCGCACCTTACTGGCATTGGCCGTGCCAGTTCGGGCAGCAAGCGAGAGCGCGGTGGTGGCGATCAACGCCAGCGACAGCAGCGCCACACCGATGTAGCGCCAGGAAATCTTCTTGGATCGTAAGCTCATACATTCCCTCTAAGTAGCGCAGCGGCTACTTACACTTTTGGGTTACGTACTTCAGATCACGCGAGGTTCTTGCGAGTGTTTTGTCATTTTGCCTTCTCGCTCTTGGTAAGTCTGCATCCCCCCTTTCACCACCCATTGGCTCTACAAAGAAACACATACTGCATTTCACATGGACACAGGTCCACGAGGAGACAGATAGCGAGGACAGATACTCAATGGGGCATAGCTGTCCTACAAGCTATCTGGAAAAAGCAAAAGGCTGAGTTGTCACTAAGGACCTGACATTATAACGAATGAAGTGAACGACTGGAGCACGAGCGCATCGGAGACCACCTCTACCTCTCAACAACCTCATCAAAAAACGGCGCCCAGGCCATTCCTGGCAAAAGAAGAACAGCGAAATCGTGGTGATACCTTGCTTGCAAAACTAGCTTAGCTGCTCAGAGCAAAGGTGTCAAGTTAACTAGGTCACACTTCACGACTTTCTTCCTAGTTTTGACGCAATGTGTGAGCGATGTCGCTTTCAATATGCTTCTTATGAAGCAACACGGCGTTCGGGGGGGCTGCCCTGTGTCTTGAAGCGAGAAATGACAATACCACGCTGCCAGACGCTCATCATATACGGCAAACGTGTTAAGAAGAATTTAACCGAATGTTAGAGTTCGTTTGGCTCCAGCGCCATCCGGACAGGCATCGGCAGACGTGGCTCCGGTTGTTCAGATTGTTCCAGAAATTCTTCCTGCGTAAGCTGTTCTGGTTGCACTGGTTGCGCAGACTGTGTTGGTTGCTGCATGCTAGGTAGAAGCGCCTGCACCGCTGCCGCCTGCGAGACATAGGGTGGTGGCGTTCCTGGCCGCACCAGGGCGACGATGGTGCGCAGGATAATCTTAAGGTCAACCCACAGCGAATGGTGATGAACGTATTCGAGGTTGATCTCCATCTTCACCGGCATCAGGACACGAATGTAATACTCCTCGAAATCCATCCCGTCGAGCAATTGCTCCTGGCTGCGGAACAGCACCGACGCCGGTCCCGTCAATCCTGGCCGCATGACCAGCGCCTCGCGTTGCGCTGGCGTGTAATGTGCGACATAGCGTGGCGATTCTGGTCGTGGCCCAACGACGCTCATCTCACCTTTGAGGATATTGAACAATTGCGGCAACTCATCCATCTTCGTTGCGCGCAACAGGCCGCCAATCCAGGTAATACGGGGGTCCTTTTTGAGCGTCAGTTCGCTCTTGAAGGATTGTTTCTGCACCATCGTGCGGAACTTGAGCACGTAGAACGGCTTCCCATAGCGCCCTATCCGCTGATGGCGATAGATAACCGGCCCACGATCACTGAGCCAGACGGCGCAGGCGATGACGAGCATGAGAGGAGACAGCAAAATAAGGAAGATCAACGAGAACAGGATATCAAACGCCCGCTTCATGTATCACCTCATGGACTCGCCAGCCATCAACCCCTACGCCACCGTTCATGGTCCTTTGAGCGACGCTATTGTACACGCTCGCCGGTTGTCAGGAAATCGGTGTTTTCACGTAGGGTGTCGCGCTGGATTCGGCCAGGGGTATCTCCAGTGATCCTCGTGGAAGGTCCCCCGCCCCTTCCAGAAGATGCGTTTCTAATGCAGCGACAATGCGATCTCGGTCCATGTGAGTGACAACATAGTCTCTCCCACGTCGGCCAAGCTCCTCGCCCAGTTGCGGGTTTGCTTTCAAGCGCAAGACCGCCTGCGCCAGCGCGTCGGCGTTCTCCGGCTCGACATAGAGCGCAGCGCCAGCCTCTTGCTCAGCAAGCTGCCGCGCCTCGCCATCCACGGCCAGCAACACAGGCCGGGCGCACGCCATGATCTCAAACATCTTAGATGGCAGCGCCCCCTGAAAAAGCGGCAACTGCCGCAGCGAGACAACACAGGAGTCCGCCCCAGCCGTCACCAGCGGCATACGCTGGTGAGGCTGCGCCGGTAGAAACGTGACGTTGTGTAAGCCACGCCGCTCGGCATCTGCCATCAATTCAGCTTTGGCAGCGCCATCCCCCACCAGCACGAAATGGATATCAGAGTGGTCACGTAGCCTCTCGGCTGCCGACAACACTGTGCCAAGACCATGAGCGAGGCCGATAGTGCCTGCGTACATAACGGTGAAGCGGTTATCCCAGCCGAGCGCGGCGCGCGCCTCTTCACGCGGCATCGGCGCGAATTGCGTGGTGTCAACGCCGATGGGTAGCATGAACACTTTCTGGGCAGGCACGCCACGCCGGATCAGCGTCTTGCGGATGCCTTCGGTGACGGTCCAGACGGCGCGCGCGCGGCGATAGGTGGACCATTCGAGCCGCTCGGAGAGCCAGATGAACAGGCGATTATGCAGCATGCCCATTTGCACCGCCGACTCCGGCCAGAGGTCGTGGACGTTGAATATGTAGGGGCAGCGTTTGCGCCAGGCCAGCACGCGGCCAGCGATGGCCGTGAAGAGCGGCGGCGAGACGACGATGATAATATCCGGTTGCCCAACCAGCTTGGCTCCGGTGATGCCAGCGAGACAACCAAACGAAAGCTGGGCCAGAATGCGCTTGAAGAATCCCTTATTGGGGCTGACATAGCTCCAGACGCGGGCTACGGTCACGCCATCAATGACTTCGCGCCGTTTTGCGCCATTGCGATATTCAGGCGGCACAACACCGGTCGGATAATTGGGCAGCGTCGTCAGCACCGTCACCTCGTGCCCTAGCCTGGCTAGACGAACGGCGGTTTCTTTGTTTTGGGTTTGTGCAGCCCCAATCTCTGGAGGATAATACGTTGCAACAAAGAGAATCCTGGCCATCCGCTGGGCACCTGCCTTATTGAGAGTAACGCGCCAAGATAGTCGCTATTGGGTGATGACTTGCTTTGCCTTTCACCCTTCACAACGTGGCGGTTCTCGCATCTGTAACGTTTCCGCAAAATTGTGCTATGCGCGCCTCGAATCATCAGATAGGCATAGGCAGTTAGGCATAGCTGCTTCCAGGCTATAGCCAGATGCGGCGCCTCACCGCTAACTCAGCAGATATCCTCTGGCGGGGAGATGCAATAGCACATGCTTCCGCTCAGGCTTGCTATCAGGTTGACACGACGTGTAGACTGATTCTTTGGTAGCGCCAACAGAATTCCAAGTGGTTCCTGAAGCCCTTGAAGCGGCGACAGAACCAGTGACAATACAATCAGCGACGAGATGAGGGGGACGGCTCATGGCGGGACTGGAAGGCATGAGGCTTGGCAATTGTCAGATCGTGCGGCGCATTGGCGGCGGCGGGATGGGAGACATCTATCTGGCCGAACAGCCGGGATTGGGGCGCCAGGTGGCCGTCAAGGTGGTGCGCGGCGAAGGCTCCGTTTCCGGCCCAGACGCCTTCAATGAGCAGGCGACGCAACAATTTTTGCAGGAAGCCCGCGCCATCGCAGCACTGGAGCATCCCAATATCTTGCCGCTCTATGATTATGGCGAGCAGGACGGCATCCATTATCTCGTCATGCCGTATGTGGCGCAGGGGTCGCTGGCAGATATGATCGAGGGGCGCAGTGTCTCACCCGCCGACCTGCGCATTACCTTGCCGGCACCGCCTGCCATTACAACGGAAATCGTGTCACAGGCGGCTGCTGCGCTTCAGTATGCGCACGAAAAAGGCGTCATTCACCGCGATGTCAAGCCGCAAAATCTGCTGGTGCGCCGGTTGTCGTCTGGACCATTCTCCGGGGATATTTCGTCAGAGGCGACGGTTCCTTCCTCGATGCGTTTCACTGACAATGTTCCCGCTCCGCTGGCTGGCGCCACGACGCCACCGCCAGAACAATTGCATGTCTTGCTGGCGGACTTTGGGCTGGCGCGCTTCATGAGCGCGCTGGTTGGGCGCACCGGCACGGCGGGCACGCCACTCTACAACGCGCCGGAACAATATGCAGGCTATCCAGTTCCGGCCACCGACCAGTATGCGCTGGCCTGCGTCGCTTATCTCCTGCTGACGGGCCGCCCGGTCTTTGAGGGAAGCCTCATTGAACTCCATCACCGCCATCTGACGGATACACCTGCTGGCGTCACCCGCTACAATCCACATCTGCCGCCCGCTGCCGACACGGTACTGTTGCGCGCGCTCGCCAAAGACCCGGCGGACCGCTATCCCTCCATCCGCGAATTTGCGGCAGCGCTACGTGCAGCCATCAATCCACTTGGGCAGACCGGGCAGGCGCCGTGGCCGCGTCCGCGCCCGTTGGGCGATGTGCGGCTGGTGGCGCAGACACCACCATCGCCAGCGCCGGAGAACGACCTGAACGCGGCGGCGGATACACGTCCGTCGCTTGAATTGCCAGCCATTCAGATTCCTGCAACACCGCAGGCACAGGCAGCGCGCACACCCGCCATGCCAGCTACGAGCCAGCCGGCGGTGACGCCTGCCAACGTTCCATTCGCCGGGCAGCCAATGCCCGCCTCGACGCCGGCGGGTGGGGCATCGTTGCCACCAGTTGGGCAGATTGGCATGCCAAGCCCCAATAGCCAGCGTCTCTCCGCGCCGCCGCCCTCACGGACGCCCTCCGCAGGCTCCTGGCGCGTGCATAGCGATGCGCACCCGACGGCACTGCCACCGGTGGCCCGGCAACGTGGCTGGGTCTATGATCTGCTCCACGGCAAATTGCCGGTGAGCAGGCCCATCGCCTTGCTGGCGCTGGCGGTCGTCGTGATACTCGTTGCCAGTGGCTCTGTTGCGCTGGCGGTCTCGCTGCATCATAAGCAGCCGGCAAACACGTCCACGATCACCTATACTGGCGCTGGTGGCCTGACCGGGATATCACAGACGATAACACGCGCTGGCGTCGTCACCCTCAATACACTCAGCCCGCTGGGAGGAAAGACGCCACGCAATGCGGCGACGTTCCTGGCGCGCACAGACCAGACAAACACGCAAACTACCTCACTTTCGGCGTTGCCAGCAATAACAGCTCCCACTATTGGACCCCACACCTGGGATACGCAGGGAATCGAGCGATTCGGCCATGTCAACCAAACTGATGTTGGCGTGCTGGCGCCGATGAGTATCTCCGCCCAGGCCGACAATCACTTTCTGATCGAGGTGTCCGACGGCGTGCTGCAGATCGTGCCCATCGAAAATCGAGCGTTGTTGCAGAACTATGCGCTGGCCGATCTCTTCACCCCTGTTCTCCATAAGGGCGGCCAGCTTGGCGAATCGCGCGTGTTTTATGATGTCGGCAGCCAGAGTTGGGTTATCGTATCCGATGAACTGGCGCTCGCTTCGGATGGCAACGTGGGTCATGGCTACCTTGACATCGCCATCTCACAGACACCAGGCCAGATCGTCAGTTGGAGCATCTATCAGATAAGCATCGCGCAGGGAACAACCTGCGCCTGGGCGGATAATCCGCAGATTGGCAACGACGATACGACCTACTACCTCACCGGCACATTGTTCGCCTGCGGCGCGAAGCCACTGTTCCGTGGGACGGCGCTGTGGACATTACCCAAAGACGCCTTCTCCCAGGGCAGCGCAGTGACTATCTCGGTCTGGACTGGCTTCAAGATTTCCAGTTCTTCACCAATCTTCACCCTCACACCGGCGCAGGAACAGCCAGGGGCTTCTGCTGGCTGGCTGGTTGGCACATTGGCAGGATATCTTGATGGCGCCTCCACCAGCCGAATTCTCAAACTCTGGGCGGTGGTTCATGCCACGCATGCGACGCAGGCAAAACAGCTTAGCATCGTCGCGACAACCCTGACATTGCCGCACGCATATGCTGATCCCGTGGGAGCCGCGCAACCCGGCACGACGAGCCTGCTTTCAACCGGCGACGCGCGCATTACCAGCGCCGTCTATGCTATGGGGCACCTGTATGCCGCCTGGGCAACAGCAGTCAACTGGAACGGAGACGCACAGACTCGCACCGGCGTCTACTGGTTGGATATGATGACGACCGCCAGAATCAATGACAGCGACGCGACGGCTTCAAGCATCAGCGCCACTCTTGCCCAGAGCGCCATTGACGGCTTTGCGGGCGGCTATGTATTTAATCCTTCACTAGCAGTGGATGCCAATGGGCGTCTGGTGGTGATTGCCAATGCCTCCTCCGCCAGTCTCTATCCCAGCCTGGTCATCGCAGAGCGGCACGCATCAGATGCGCCCAATACGCTCAATCAGCGACAACCGTTCGCCTTTCTGGTTCAGGGTGTGAAAGATTTTACGGTCGGTCGCTGGGGAGACTATTCGAGCGCCTATTACTCAGTGACTAATAACGCCTTCTGGCTTGGTGGCGCCTACACTAGCCAATCGTCTGCCGCGTGGGCAACCTCTGTCTGGCAGATGCACTGATTGAGCCGCCGAGGCATCACAAGTTGAGAGCAGAGCCGCGCATGTGTGTCATGGAAGGGCACATTGCGCGGCTTTGTTTTTCCTGTGAGCGCATAGGCATTTTGTCTGCTGGTCATAGCACATTGGTTCTATTTTCTGAGAACTTCCCGGTTTGACGACCAGCGACAGAATAGGCTGCAAAGTGCCGTCGCAGGTGACGGCTACTCGACCCATGTTCACGCATGTAGAACGCGAGGTGGCTATGCAGCAGAACACCCAAGAGCAGGTCGTCAACACTGTCAACGTCGTGCTGCCGGCGATGTTGGAGACACGAACCGGCACCATTCGCAGAACCACGGCAACATTGGCTCAGGGTGCAACCGTGCGCGAACTGATTGCGGCGCTCGATGACCGATTCCCAGGGATACGCTTCAACCTGTGCCTCGAAACGGGCGACTTGCGACCATTCGTCAATATCTTCGTCAATGGCGAAAACATTCGCTATTTGCGCGGGCTGGATACTCCGGTGCCTTCCAGCGCAACGCTCACCATCCTGCCATCGGTCGCCGGTGGATGAACGCACAGCACGATTCTTCGTCCCTTGCCGAGACACAGTGGCATTGACCTGGCGATGTTTGCATACCCAAACGATACAGCGATAACGAAAGGGATAAGCCATATGATGCGTCGTGAACTACACAGCGGTGATGTCCTCTTGCTCGTCGGCACCAAACGCGGACTCTTCTTACTCTCCTCTCCGGACCGCGAAACCTGGACCTGCGAGGAGCCAACGATAAGTGGACATCGTATCTACTCGGCGGCGCTGGACCAACGCAACGGCAGGCCGCGCCTCTTCGCCACAGATAACGGCGATTTTTTCGGCACGTTCCTGCGTTATAGCGATGACTTCGGCGCGACGTGGCAGGAACCCGAACGCGGCATCGCCTTTGCCGAAGAGAGCGGCCTGAGCCTCACGAATATTTGGACGATTGTGCCTGGGCGCGCTGAGGAGCCTGGGGTTATCTATGTAGGCGTGGACCCTGCAAGCCTCTGGAAGAGCAACGACGGCGGCGTCACCTGGGAAATCAACGACGCGCTGGCGAACCATCCGACACGCGACCGCTGGGGGCCGGGCGCGGGTGGCCTCTGCCTGCACACCATCATCCCTGATTACTCGAATACCGACCGCATGTGGATCGGCATATCGGCGGTCGGCTGCATGCGGACTGATGACGGCGGCAAATCGTGGACCTTCGCCAACCGTAATACGCGCGCCAGTTTCCTGCCGGATATCTATCCAGAGTTCGGCCAGTGCATCCACCGCATCGTTCAGCATCCCACCAACCCCGATGTCCTTTATCAGCAGAACCATTGTGGCATCTATAAGACGCTGAACGCCGGTGAGGACTGGATTGACATTCAGCACAATCTGCCCTCTGAGTTCGGCTTTCCTATCGCGCTGGACCCACATCATCCCGATACCGTTTTTACGGTGGTCGAAAACGATGCGCGCAACAATATTGGGGAACATTTCACGGTCTATCGTACGCGCGACGCCGGTGAGCAGTGGGAACCGCTGACCAATGGCCTGCCCTCCGGCGCACAGGTGCGGCTGGGTGTGCTGCGGCATGGACTCTGCACCGATGTGAAGGACCCCTGCGGCGTTTACGTTGGCACCAATACCGGCCAGCTTTTCGCCAGCGCGGATGGTGGCGACAACTGGCAGCTCATTGCCGATTTCCTGCCCTCCATCTACTCCGTCTCTGCCGTCATCGTGCGCTGAACACGCTTTGACAAGAGAACACCCCATCCCCACAACGTGATTCGTCGTGAGGGTGGGGTTCTTGCGAGCGCACGCCTGAGTATCGGATAATGGATTGATACGATACCAGTATGTGTGATATGAGCCGACACCCGGCGCGAGGTTTGCCCGCCATGCACCCAGCCATTTCATCCACCGAGGCTGACCAGGAGACCCACATAGCTACGGCTGCCGCAACTGATGCGACGCAGACGCCCGCACGCGAGATGATCGCCATTCTGGACTATGGCTCGCAGTATAGCCGTCTGATCGCACGGCGTGTCCGTGAGTGTCATGTCTTCTGCGAATTGCTCCCCGCCACGACCACGCTGGATGATCTGCGGCGGCTCGGTGCGCGCGGCGTCATTCTCTCCGGCGGGCCGGATAGCGTCTACGACCCGAACGCACGGCATGTGGAGCAGGCGATCCTTGAAAGCGAACTGCCGGTGCTGGGCATCTGCTATGGCATGCAATTGCTAGCATACCAGCTTGGTGGCCAGGTTGAGCCACATACCGGGCGGCGTGAATACGGCCCCGCCGAGATACATCTGACCGATGAGGCGCGAGGTGAGGCGAGCGCGCTCTTTGCCGGTATTGAGGCTAATGGTGAGAGCGGTCTGGCTGTCTGGATGAGCCACGGCGATAGCGTCGGCGCGCTTCCGCCGGGGTTTGTCGCAGTGGCGCGCTCTGAGAGCGGCGCGCTGGCGGCGATGAGCGACGGCAAAGGGCATATCGGCATCCAGTTTCACCCAGAGGTGGCCCATACGCCGCGCGGCAAAGAACTCCTGGAAAACTTTCTCTTTCGCGTCTGCGGCTGCTCGCCCAGTTGGACCTCGAGCGCCTTCATCGAAGAGGCAGTCGGGCGCATCCGCGCACAGGTTGGCGAGGGGCGTGTCATCTGTGGTCTTTCCGGTGGCGTAGATTCGGCGGTGGCGGCGCTGCTGGTGCATCGAGCCATCGGTGAGCGCCTCACCTGCATCTTTGTGGATACCGGCTGTATGCGCGCTGGCGAACCGGAGCAGGTGGTGGAAACGTTCCGCTCACTTCTGCATATTCCACTGATTGCGGTGGATGCGCATGAGCGTTTCCTGAGGCGGCTGGCTGGGGTGACGGACCCAGAGGAGAAGCGCCATATCATCGGTGAAGAGTTCGTGCGCGTCTTCGAGGCCGAAGCTGAAAAGCTACGCGAACGCGAGCCGATAGACTTTCTGGCGCAGGGCACGCTCTATCCTGATGTCATCGAAAGCACCAGCCACGATGCCAGCGCCGCGCAGAAAATCAAGACGCATCACAATGTCGGCGGCCTGCCCGAAGGCATGACATTTCAGTTGGTCGAGCCGCTACGCTATCTCTTCAAAGACGAGGTGCGTGAGGTCGGCGCGGCGCTCGGTCTCCCGGAGGAGTGGGTCTGGCGGCATCCGTTCCCGGGTCCCGGCCTGGCGATTCGTATCATTGGTGAAGTGACGCCAGAACGGCTGGAGACCCTGCGGCAAGCTGACACCATCGTCATCGAAGAGCTACGCCGCGCTGGCCTCTATCGCCAGATCGGGCAGGCGTTCGCCGTACTGACACCGTTGCAGAGCGTCGGCGTGATGGGCGACGGACGCACCTACGCCAATATGGTTGCAGTACGCGCCGTCACCACCGGCGACTTCATGACCGCCGATTGGGCGCGGCTCCCGCATGAGGTGTTGGCGCGCATCGCCAACCGCATCGTCAACGAAGTGCCTGGGGTGAACCGCGTGGTCTACGACATCACCAGCAAACCTCCGGCAACCATTGAATGGGAATAGCAAACAGGAAGGAATGCCAGCATATGAGCTATGACGACGACCGCAACCAACAAGATCAGCAGGATGCGTGGGATCGCTTCGACTTCGAGACGTGGGGCAACGATACCGCTTCACAGAACGGCGCTGGTGGCATCAACGGCGCGACGCACCAGACGCATGAGGAACGTGAGCCAGCGCATTGGGTCTCGCAGGGCGGCGTGCTGCGCTGGGAGGAACCTGGCGACGACGAAGACCAACAGAGGCGCGATGCGCGTGCGGAGGCGCAATCGCGTTGGGCCGCCGATGACATTGACCTGCCACCGGGCGCGCCAGACCAGTTGCGTTTGCGTAGCCTGCGTGCCTGGATGCTACGCCAGCGGCAACTCGAAACCGAGGCGATGGGACAATTGCTGCTGGAACGACGCAAAGCTGAGATGAGCGGCGAATCAAGAGAACCGGACGACTCAGTATCCGGTGCGACGGATTCGCCATTTGAACTGGCGCTTGCCGAGCAACAGGCAGCCATCGAAGTCTATGAGGCGCTGGTCGAGTCGCTGGATGAGATGACGACGCACAACGGTCCAGCGCGCGCACTGGTGGAGTATTACCTGTGGCTAAATGAGCGGCTGGCAATGCTTGCCAGCGCGCCGGAAGCTCCCGCCGAGTTTGGCCAGCAACTGATGCTAGCGCCGCTGGACGAGGGCACCGCTGCGGAATTGGCGCAGGGACAAGCGCAAGCGCCAACCGCGCGTTCGATTGCCATCTGGCAGGGACAGGCGCACGCTGCGCTGCAAACCAGGCGGCGCATTGAGCAGGTCAGCGCCCCAGAACCCGAAGATTAACTCGCTATTCATCTTCCACCATTTGCATCCTCGCATTATCAGAATACGTGTGCCGGTTCGGTGATCTTACCGGATCGGCACTCTATTGTATCCAGTTTGACGCCCTCCCCTGAGAATGGGTCATCAGCAAGATGTGGAATGATTCAGCACGATGAAACCGCTGGAACGATGCGGGAGGGAATAGACAATGGCTACCACCACAAGCATCAACCAATTCACTGATACGCGGCTTGCAAATGTGGTGCTTGCGCCGTTTGCGCCCATGACGACGGATGAGCGGGAATGGACAATTCACAACCTGCAAGAAACTGATGTGGCCGCCGCCAAACTGCTGTTCCAGAAACTGCACTCCTTCAATGCCAGCCTGGATGCGCGCTTTGCGCTCTCGGCGGACTGGGAAACCTATTTCGATGAAGCGATCCAGCAGGCGCTTCACGGCGAACAGGTATTGGCTCTCATCGCCTACGAAACAGACACGGACAGGCCATGCGGCTTCGTTTTAGCCACGATTCACGCCGATTCCGGCATGTGGTACTACCACGAATGGGTTGAGGTGGAAGGGCTGTATGTGGAAGACCGCTGGCGCGGACGTGGACTCGCTGAGGCGCTACTAGGCCAGGCCTGCGAATGGGCAAACAGCATCCACCAACCGGTCGTGCAACTCTACGTGACCGCCAGCAACGAACGCGCCATCAGTTTCTACCAGCACAAAGGCTTCAGCCAGACGCAGATCATCATGCGTAAGGTACTCGAAGAAGCCTCGTAACGCGCCTGATATCCACTGCATTCCGCAGGATACTTCTCGAAATTTTACCTATTTTTCAGCCATTCCTAAGCCAACCGGCGCATCATAGAGGGTACCGACGACCGCACACACGATGCGTACGCACAGTGGCATGAGGAATAGCGTATGAAGAATAATGAGCCGACAGGAACATCCGGGCGCTTGCCGTGGGAACAACCAACCGCGCAACAGTCTGCACCGCCTTATGCGCAGGGGCAGGAGCCGACCCAACCGCTGGGACAGACAAGTGAATGGCAGCGGCAAGCAGCCGCCCCACTAGGAAATCAGCACTATTGGGAACCACCAACGGTGCCACCGGTTCTCACCGCCCCACCACAGCCACAAAAGCCCAAAGGCATTTCGCGCCGTGCGGTGTTGATCGGCGCAGGCGCGGGAGCGGTTGGCATTGGCGCGCTTGGCGCCGGACTGGGCTTTTTCCTCAGCAATCGTGCATCCTCATCGGGTCCTGCCAATGTCTTCGCCTCAGACGCGCAACAGGTTGCACACCTCATACGCCGCGCAGGCTTAGGTCCCTGGCCTAATGACTTTGGCGACTATATCAATGCTGGTGTCTCCGGTACGATAGATCGCCTGCTCAACTATTCGAGCATCCCCAACAGCGATCTGGATAATCTCATCAACAGTCTGAACTACGATTTTAGCAGGCCGGAGGACCTGATCCACTGGTTCACCATCCGCATGCTGTACAGTAAACATCCACTCGAAGAGAAGATGACGATGTTCTGGCATGGCGTGCTGGTCAGCGGATTGGACAAAGGGGGCAAGGCGATGCCGCCGTATCTGGCGCAACAAAATCAGGTGTTACGCCAGAACTGTCTTGGTCGCTTCGATGACCTCATTCACGCCATCTCCACAGACCCGGCGATGCTGGTCTATCTGGATGGCGCGCGCAGCACCGGACGTCTGCCAAATGAGAATTATGCGCGCGAACTGATGGAACTCTTCACGCTCGGTGTGGTCAATCCGCAAGGGCAGCCCAACTACACGCAGGACGACGTACACCAGGGTGCGCTGGCGCTGACCGGCTGGGCCATCGAAGGCGGCAAAGGCGTGTACTTGCCGCATCGCCATTACAACGGCACCGTTACCTACCTGGGGCATACCGGCAACCTGGGGCTGGATGATGTCGTCAGGATCGTTTGCGCCCATCCTGCAGCGCCCTATCACATCGCCTGGCGCATGTGGAGCTTCTTCGCATATCCGGTGAATCCGAACGATAGCGTCTTGCAGCCGCTGGTGGATGCCTACAACCACAACAATCACAGCATCCACGCAATGGTCGAAGCCATGCTGCGCTCGCCGGATTTCATTAGCGACAAAGCCTATCGCCAGCGGCTCAAGAGTCCCGTCGAGTTCCTGGCCGGCGCCATTCGCAATCTTGGCATCCAGACGACGCTGCAACGCAACGCCCTGCGCGGGTTGTACACCGCGCTTGGCCAGGTGCCGTTCGACCCACCCAACGTCTCCGGCTGGGACGGCGATAAGGACAGCCGCGCGTGGCTCTCCACGCAGACGTGGATGACGCGCGTCAACCTTATCAACACGCTGGTGGTGGTGGCAACCGGCGGCGCGACCGGCGGAAAGCGCCAGGCAACGCAATCTGCCAGTTCGACAACCAACTCGCCAGTGCAGCAAACCATCAACCAGCGTGGAATTAGCAGCGCCAAAGACCTGACTGATTACTATGTCGCGGCGATGCTCGACAACAACATTACCAGCGACCGGCGCAGCGCGCTCTACGACGCCATCAACCAATCCGGCAAAGGGCCAACGCTCACCCTTGCTGGCGGGGCGACGGTTCCGGCGGTGAGCGTGCGCCAGATGCTCTATCTCTTGATGACCATGCCCGAGTATCACCTGAACTGAGAACCGAGGGATCGCCATGATGCTTTCACGAAGAGCCATGATTAAAGATGGCCTGCTCGCGGTGAGTGCGGGCATGATTATGCCGCCAATCTTCGCGCGGGCGGTACGCGCCTCACACAATGCCGCGCTGGAAGGGGCCACCTGGGCACAGGCTGCGCAGAATCGCACGTTGATCGTCGTGCAGATGGCCGGAGGCAATGATGGACTGAATACCATCGTACCTGCCAGCGACAGCGCCTATGGTCTCTACAGTTCCGCCCGCCCGACGCTCGCCATTCCACAGGCGCAACTGTTGACGCTCGACGGCAACGTGGGTATGAATCCGGCATTGAAGGCGCTCTATCCTTTCTGGCAATCGAATAAGCTGGCGGTGGTGGAGGGCGTGGGCTACCCGAACCCCAATCTCTCGCACTTCGTCTCCATGGATATCTGGCAGACGCTCGACCTCAACGGCCAGGGCGCAACCGGCTGGCTCGGTAAGTACGTCTCCGGCCTGGTGGATAAGGACGGCCATCCCTTCCAATCGCTGGCTGTTGGTAGCGCGCTGCCAACGGCGCTACGTGCGCTCAACGCGGATGTGCCGGTGGTGGGCGACCCTAAGACGTATAAGCTGGCCGCCGATCCTGCTGCCGCAGCCGCCGCGCAGGGAGCCGATGCGCGCATACAGACGTTGCTGCGCCTCTACAATACTTATCCGCAGTCTGCGCCCTACGCCGCGCTGCTGGATATGCTCAACGGCACGGCGCAGAACGCCGTCAATGGCTCGAAGATTCTCGAAGAGACGGTTTCAAACTACAAACCGGCAGTGCAATATCCTACGACGAACTTCGCCAAAGGCTTGCAAGTGCTGGCAGAGGTCATCGTGCAGGGGTTGGGGTTGCGCGTTGGCTATGTAACACTCGGCGGCTTTGATACTCATGCCAATCAGGCGAAAACTCAGAATGATCTGCTGACCGAACTGGCGGAAGGGTTGTCGGCGTTCTATGGCGACCTGACCGCGCACAACGCCGCCGATAACGTTGTTGTGATGACCTGGTCGGAGTTTGGGCGGCGCGTCGAGGAGAACGGCAACGAGGGCACCGATCACGGCACGGCGGCGCCACTCTTCGTCCTCGGCAATGCTGTGCAAGGCGGCGTCTATGGCGAGCCATCTGATTTGAGCAATCTTGATAGCGCCGGTAATCTCAAGTTCACGACGGACTTCCGTTCGGTCTACGCGACGGTGCTGGATAACTGGCTTGGCGCGCCATCTTCTGCCGTGCTTGGCGGCGACTTCGGCGACCAGAAGTTCCTGGCGCCATCGGCCTGAATCCTGACTAACGTAGTATCACTTCGGCCAGTGGCATGAACACTGCGCATATTCCCTCTCATTCCCCTCTCTGATGCAGCAGGGAGGGGATACTTTTTGCCGATTTGACCTGCTCCAAGCGGTACATATTGTGCTGCTGGTGCTGCTGATATCTCACTGTTCAGGAAGTCTTTCATCTCATCATCGCCACCGGCGAGCGAGAAAGAGGGATGCGGATATGGCAATTCGGAGGAACACCAAAACGCAGAGCGGACGGGCGAGTGACAAATTAGTCGAGGAAAAGCTGGCGGCGTTTGCACGCATTGAGAACGAGTTCCGCGCCTGTTTTCGCTTCAAAGAAGAGGTGCATGGGCAACGGCGGCTGGCGGTCATTCCGGTGGCCGATTCCGTGCGCTATCTGCATGCGCTCTGGGTCTGCGAGTGCAAAGACGATCTGTTGAGCGTACCGCAGACAATGGGGCGCTATGAGGGAAAATATTGTCTGGAACTGCTGCGCGACTGGCAAAACGGCGATACGCCCGCTGTCATTGCCTTTCTGCACCGCAAGCTAGATAATCTGCCGTTCGCCGACCTGACCCGCCAGATCAGCGAGGCCCAAATGAATGGCAACGCTGCGCTGGCGCAGCGGCTGAGGCATGGGCGCGGCGTGCTGCTCAATCGCGGCCTGCATCTCATGTACGCGCTCGATGCGATCTTCGCGTTGGACGATGCCGCTCTGCTCAAAGAGGTCCGCGCGGCATGCAGGCGTTTCAAACATACGCCGGAACAGATCACGCGCCAGCTCGCTGACCTGGAGACGCCGCTCTACTCCTACAAGCCCCATCCACTGCTGGCGCAACGCAACATGCAAGTGATGAATGCGCTGGGCATCACAGTGATGGATGCCCGCGCAGATCAGCCAGGCAATCGCACAGCACGTGTGGCGACGCCGACGCTGCCACAGCCGCCCTATGCGCAGCAGGTTATCACCAGCGCAACGACGCTGATGTCAATGGCCTGGAACAATCCGCGCCATAGCGACCTCGCCAATCCGCCCGTCATCACCTCCGCCGTCGAAATGGCCGAAGACAGCTCGCAAGCGCCTGGATAAGCCGTATCGAAAGGATGATTTAGCGGTCCTGGTGAGGAGGCAGCAGTGGATGCGATGGCAGCTGTTCGCGCTGCGATTCGGGCGGGGCCGGCTCCAGCGTCATCGGGCGTAGCACCGTCCGCAAGGTGCGGTGTTCGGTGAAGGTCTGCGGCGCCTGTTGCAGCGCGGCGGTGGCCGGAGGCTGCGTGGCTGCCTGCTGGCCATGCTGGAGAGTGGCGAGCGGCATAGACCGCGATGCCCCTGGCGTCTGACTTGCTGCTGCCTGCCCACCTGGATTGTTGCCGGGATCGAGGGTACTTTGCAAGGCGCGCAGATCAATATAGAGTTCGCTGGCGCGGGCATAACGTTCCGCGAGGTCGCGCGCCATCGCTTTGCTGATGATGCGCTCCAATTCCGGCGGCACAGAGGGTTCGATCTGGTGCGGCGGCACAGCGACGGCGGAGATAATGGCGCGGCTCATCTCGGTGAGCGTCTGGCCACGATAAGGTCGCTGCCCGGTAAGCATCTCATACATGCTCACACCAAGCGCATAAATATCCGTGCGCCCATCCAGCTTGTGGTTGAGCAGTTGCTCCGGCGCGACATAATAGAGGCTGCCAACGACCGTGCCGACGCGCGTGATGCTATCCAATCCTTCGACGCGCGCCAGCCCGAAATCCAGCATCTTCACACGAAACCAGCGGTCCACCAGCAGATTCTCCGGCTTGATGTCGCGGTGAACGAGCCGCCCGGTGGTATGGGCATAGTCGAGCGCATCGGCAGCTTGCGCGCTAATCTCGATGACTTGCCGGACGGGGAGCCTGCCACGCTCTTTGAGCAACTGGCCGGCAGTGACGCCAGAGAAATATTCCATAACGAAGTAGAGGTGCTGACCATGCCGCCCGGCATCGTAGACGCGCACGATATTGGGGTGATGCAATCCGGCGATGATGCGCGCTTCGCGGGTGAAGCGTGTAACGAACGACATGTCGGCGCTCAGCGCTTCGAGCAGCACCTTGACGGCATATTGCTTGTCCTGCGTGACATGGCGCGCGCGAAAGACCACGCCCATGGAACCACGACCCAACTCAGATTCAAGGAGGTAGTCGCCAAGCTGCTGCCCGATCAGTGACTCCACCTATGCACCGTCCCTCGCCTGATTCGCCTCTGATTTGCCTGCTGCATCGCGTCCCGTTCGGCATCCCTGTGGAGGAGCCTCATCAATTTTAACGTTGTATGCTAGAGACTGTCACAGAAAGCTGACTCTTGGCTAGAGATAGGGACCATCCGGCCTGCCAAATAGCCATTCCGGTCATTTCTATTGTCAAGCGGTCTCCTTGCGTTCGCGGCGCAACGCCTTGATGACGGCGGCGTCCAGATGCGCACTCTGCTCTTTGGTGGGGAAGGCGCGTTCGCGCACCTCGCTCATGTAGGTGGTGACGGCCTCGCTCATCAGCTTGCCGAGTTCGGCGTAGCGTTTGGTATGGCGCGGCGTGAAGTCTGGGAAGAGACCCAGGATATCGTGCAACACCTGCACCTCGCCATCGCAATCAGGACCGGCGCCAATGCCAATTGTCGGAATCGTGGCGCGTTCCGTTGCCAGCTTCGCCAGTTCCGCTGGCACCAGCTCCAACACCACCGCGAAGGCGCCAGCCTCTTCCAGAGCCGCGACATCGGCCAGCAATGCACGTGCCGCTTGCTCTGTCTTGCCCTGCACCTTGAAGCCGCCGAAGACGTTCACCGATTGTGGCGTCATGCCGACATGCCCCATGACAGGAATGCCTGCTTCGGTCAACAGGCGCACGCTGGCGGCGCTACGCACGCCACCTTCCAGCTTCACCGCCTGCGGTCCGGCTTCTTTCATGATGCGCACCGCCTGGCGCATCGTCTCTTCCGGGCTGATCTGGAACGTGCCAAACGGCATATCGGCGATGACGAGGGCATGCTCGCTGCCGCGCACGACGCTCTTGGTGTGGTGGATGATATCGTCGAGCGTCACTGGCAGCGTGGAATCGTGGCCGAGCATCACCATGCCCAGGCTGTCGCCAACCAGCAACATCGGCACACCGGCTGTATCTAGAATACGGGCGCTGGCATAATCATAGGCGGTGAGCATCGGAATCCGCTCGCCGCGCGCTTTCATCTGGCGAATCTGATCGGTTGTGACACGTGGCATAGAGCGCCTCCCGCATAGATGCGTGGTCGTTATGAGAGCCAGGAAACGAACTGAAGGATGGAAGCAACGTCCGCAATGACGGACTGTGAGCAATATTGTACGCCACCGCAGCCATCTACACGCCAGTACACGATGTCCATAGTGTGCGAGCCAGACAGATAGAGTTTTCAGGAAAGATATTTGCCAGCCAGCAAACCGTAACGTTCGCGGAGCGGCGCGGGGATGGCGGCGCGGTCCGTCATAATGGCGTCCTTCAGCGCGTTCTCGCAGCCGCAGGAGAGCGGTACACCAGCGGCGGGCAAGCGCGAGACGACGCCACGCAGGATGCGCTTGGCGTTCTCAATGTTGCGCATCAAGTTAGCGACCACCATCTCCACAGTGACGGTTTCGCCGCTCTCATGCCAGACGTCATAATCGGTGACGCAGGCTATCGTCGCATAATGCAACTCAGCCTCGCGCGCCAGCTTTGCCTCCGGCAGCGCCGTCATGCCGATAATGTCACAGCCAAGCTGGCGATAGATGCGGGATTCGGCTTTGGTGGAAAATTGTGGTCCTTCGATGCACACATAGGTGCCGCCTTCGTGCCCGCGCACATCGCCCAGTTCGCTCATCGTCTTCCAGAGCAGGCCGCTGAGATGCGGGCAGAACGGTTCGGCAAAGGAGACGTGCGCGACGATGCCGCCCTCGAAGAAGCTGTTGGCGCGGCTCTTGGTGCGGTCGAAGAGTTGGTCGGGTATGACCAGATCGAGCGGCGCATAATCTTCACGGAGGCTGCCAACCGCGCTGATTGAGATCACCCACTCCACGCCCAGGCTTTTGAGCGCGTAGATATTGGCGCGCGACGGCACTTCGCCTGGCGAGAGCCGGTGCCCACGACCATGACGCGGCAGAAACGCCATCGGAACGTCACCGAGGCGGCCTAACATGATAGCGTCGCTTGGCTCGCCAAACGGCGTCGTCACACGCCGCTCCTCGATCTCGGTCAATCCTTCCATCGCATAGAGACCGCTGCCACCAATCACGCCGACACGCGCGCGTTCTACCATATCGTGGCTCCTTCGTAGCGATTAGCGCCCAGAATAGCGTGCGCCCTGATGTGATGGGCCAAGCGGTGGACGCACGACGAAACGTACTGGAACGATCTGGTCGCCGCCGTTGGTACGCACCGCCAGGTGGCAGGTGTATGGTCCTGGCACGAGGTTGGTTGTATCAATGCGCACCTGAAGCGTCGCGGCGTTGGCGTCCAAAATTGGCGGCTCCACCGAGAGACAGGCAAGATTCGTCTCAGTGCGCCCGCGCAAGTTGCCGCCGCCCTGGTTGGCGACTTCGAGCAGCAGCACTGCAACATCATCCATTTCGAGATAGCCAGCGTCCAGCCGTAGCGGGCGTACTTGAAGTTTGGGGACAGCGCCGGACCCCACTGCGCGCCCCATCCCGCTGCCATTGTGAGGACGTATAGAACCAGTGTTGACAGCACGCGGCGCTGGTCCCATGCCGGGCATGTTCCCTGCTGGGGAACCAGCGCCCTGGCTCTGCTGCAAGATCGCCCATTCCAACGCTTCACGCATCTGCTGCGCATCGGTGAAACGGTCCTGCGCTTGCAGGTTCAGCGACCGCAAAATAACGCGCTCCAGTGGCTCCGGCACCCGCGAGTTGATGGAGCGCACCGGCGTGAGTGATTGGCCGGCGATGCGCAGCGGCGCGGCTTCGGGGATACGTCCCGTCAACAGATGATAGAGCGAAGCGCCCAGCGCATATAAATCCGACCGTGGCTCGGAGCGGGCGTTATACTGCTCAAGTGGAGCGTAGCCATCGGTGCCAAGCTGTGAGGTGTCGTGCGCGCGCAAGGGATGCAGCCAGCGCGCGATGCCGAAATCAATCAACTTGAGGTTGCCATCTGGCAGCAGCATGACGTTTGCCGGTTTGAGGTCACGATAAATGATGGCGGGAACACGGCTGTGGAGATAGCCAAGCACATCGCAGAGCATGCAGCCCCACTTCGCCACACGCTCCCATTCCAGCGGGCGGCCTGTCTCGATCAATTCATCTTCCAGGTTATGCCCGCGCACATACTCCATAACCAGATAATGCTTGTGGCTATCCACAAAGCTGTCGTAGACCTTTGCCAGCGCCGTATGATCCAGCGTGCGCAGCATCTCAGCCTCACGCATGAAGTCGTTGATAGCTTTTTCACGCTCCACCGGCCCCAGGTTCGCCTCGCTCATTTCTTTGATGGCACGCTGTTTGCCGCCATCTACCGTATCGAGGACGAGATAGACGGCGCTCTGCCCGCCCTGCGCGAGTTTTTGCATGATGCGATAGCGATTGTGGAGAAGCTGGTTGGCGGGGAGCAGGCCGGTAGGCGGTCGAACACGACCGTCGCGCAGGTCCCAGCCGCAGGCAGGGCAATAGCGGGCGCCAGCGGGCACTTCCCGATGACAACTGGCACAAAGCGGTAGCGCGTTCAATCTATCCCCCTTGGAGTCACCGGCCAGGTCAACTCGCTAGCAAGGCACCAGCGTATGCGGTGAACTCACTCTGGTTGTGTTGCGTCCAGCGTTCGCCACGCTCTGCACGCATTGTAGCACAGCAGCACAGCCGGTGTCTGTTTCTGGCGCAGCGGGCGCTGGTGGCTTTCACCAGCGATCATCTCATTCATAATAACGATCCAGCAAATCATCAGTCTTGCGTATCCTATGGTCCTTGCCAGAAGAAACACCTCCCCCATACAATAGAGCGGATGATGTCCAAATACCGGCTGCTGGGGAGGCGATTGCGAACCGCGTATTGACACGACATGGTGAATCATGGTGAATCATGATGAATCGTGATGAGACACATGAGGCAATAATCAGCCGGGTAGTAAGGAGCGAAGACATTGAAGAGCGCCCGCGATATTCAGGACCAGGACTGGCAACTGTTTCAGCATCGCCAGGTCGCCAATAAACATGTCGTCACAATCGGCGGTGGAACCGGGCCGTTCGGCATGCTCTCCAGCCTCAAGCGGTATCCCTGCGCGATTACAGCTATTGTGACGATGGCTGATAGTGGAGGCAGTTCACGCCGGCTGATGGACGAGTTTGGGCAGTTGCCCTTTGGCGATCTGCGGCAGGCGCTGGTGGCGCTGTCACGGAAAGGCGTCCTCTGGCGCGATGTCTTCACCTATCGTTTCGAGAAGAACAACGGCAATAGCAACGGCAATGGCAATGGCGGCGCGCATCATCAGAATGGTCAGAACCAACAGGGCGACGGTGAACAGCAGAGCAATCCTGGTGACTCTGAGGCACAACTCCTCGCTCAGCAGGCGGGCGTCAGCGGGCATAGCCTCGGCAATTTGATTATTTCCGCGCTTCAGGAAATCAATGAGGGCAATCTCTTGCGCGCCATCGAGGATGCGCAGGAATTGCTGGACACGGCGGGCAAGGTGCTGCCGGTGACGCTTTCACATGCAACCCTCTGTGCTGAATTGGAGAATGGGCAAATCATCTGTAGTGAAACTAATATTGACACGCGCGGAAAGCGACTGGATGGTCCGTTGACGCCAATCAAACGGGTGTTTCTCAGCGAGGAGACTCCGGCCTGCGAGGAAGCGTTGCGTGCCATCAAACGCGCCGATATGATCGTCATTGGTCCGGGCGACCTCTATACTAGCATCCTCCCCAATCTACTCGTAAAGGATGTCGCCGAAGCCATCCATGCCTCCGGCGCACAAAAGATTTACGTCTGCAATTTGATGACCAAGCGCGGCGAAACCGACGGATTCAAGGCATCTGATTTTGCGCGCCAGATTCACCGCTACCTTGGCGGGCGCGTTGACCGCATCATCGTCCACGACGGCTCATTCCCGCCCAATCTGCTGGGGCGCTATGCTGAGCAGGCACAGCATCCAGTTGAACTCGATGAAGATGTGCTACGCGGCCTCATCCCTGATGTGATTGTGGATAACTTCCTGGCCTTCCCGCAGGAGCATCTCGTCCGCCATGACCCAGATCGTTTGGTGGCAGCATTGTTTGCGCCGCCCAACTTTGGCTAGCAAGCCAGTTGGGCGGCGCAATGATGACAATGCTGAGAATGATGAAAGCAAGCTAAGAACTAGGGAATGAGATGATTCAGACGGATGTCGAACGGCAGGATGCCACCGCTGGCGACGAGTGAAGCGATGGCGGCGATAATTGCCAGGGCGAAGATGAGCGCGCCCAGCAGGATGACAGCAGCGCCGCGCACCGGCTCTGCGTTGAGCAAACCAGACCGATCATCGAGCGTTGTCAACTCTTGCGGGCGGAGCGGTAGCCGCATCAGCGCATCCAGCGATGCAGCAACATCGTGCAGCGCAGCGCCGGTCTTGGGCTGTGTCAGCGAGAACCAGAGCGGCGCCGCACGCAGGCGCGCGCCAGCATGCTTCGGCAGCGGTGTGTGCCCTTCGCCAAGCGCGACCAGCGGCTCGACAAGATAGAGCAGTTCATGCGCCTCATCGGGCACGGAGAGCGTGGCCTGTTCCTCAGGGAAGAGCGCGGTTGGGCCGGAGACCACCGCCAGCAAGAGCAGCGATTCGAGCAGATCATCCAGCGTAATCGGCGGCAAGCCCGAAGCCACCGTCGAAAGCAACGCCACATCTGATCGTCGCTCGTGTTCTGGAAAGCCCGTCACGTCCAGCACATCGGTGAGGAGTAACGTTGCCCGTTCCAGATCGCGTAGCAGATCATGCGCGCGCGCGATCACATCCGGGTCCGGCCCGATGGGAGCCGGCAGCGGTTCGCTCCGTACCGGGTGTTCGCTGAAATAGGCGGGGTTTTTGCGTTGAGAGATCGTCAATCTGTACACCTGACCTTTGGGTAACGTGTGGTGAACGATACCTGTCGCCAGCATAGCGGAAAATTGCTTTGCTGCCAAGTGGTCCGCACAGAATAGGCCAATTCACAACCCATTTGGGCCAGTCGCTTCAGGTCACTGGCTGGCCACGGTCAGGTCAACGCACGGGTTTGGAGCCGGTTCAGCTCAGGTAAGTTGCACGCTGGTAATATTGAAAATATGCGTGGTTTGGCGTATCTGCTCGATAGCTTTATCCGGCACGGCGTCATCCACTGAGAGGACCATCAGCGCCTCGCCACCGGCAGCGCGCACACGACCGGACGGCCCTGCAATCGGCCCGACATCCATATGCCCAATGTTGATGCCCGCGTCGCCCAGGATGGTGCCGACGCGCCCGATCATGCCGGGACGGTCCAGATTGCGGCAGAAGAGAATATGACCGCGCGGCGCGAAATCGGTGGCGTACTGGTCTACCCGCACCACACGCTCCTCGCCCCAGGTGATCGTCGCCGCCAGGCGGTGCGCGGGTGCGTTCTCGCCATCCTGCACCGTCACTTCTACCAGATTCGCGTACTGTTCGGCGGTGGTCGAGCGGCTCTCCACGATCTCCAGGCCCCAATCGCGCGCCAGCACTGGCGCATTGATGAGGTTGACATGCGCCTCTGAGACCGATTCCAGCAGACCCTTGATAAGCGCCGCCGCCAGCGGGCGCGTATCATAGCTGGCGATTTCACCGCTGATGCTCAACTCAGCGCGTTGGAGCGAGCCGGGGTGCAACTGTGTGTAGAGCCTGCCCAGCTTCTCCACCAGCGTCATCCACGGCTGAAGCTGGCGCAGCGTCTCCGGCAGGATCAGCGGCGCATTCACAGCGGCGCGCGCCGCGCCACCCCGCAATATTTCGCCAATCTGCTCCGCTACATCCACGGCGACGTTGACCTGCGCCTCCTCAGTGGAAGCGCCCAGATGCGGCGTCGCCACCACCAGCGGATGCTCGATCAGCCTGCGCGCGACCGATTCAGGCTCCGGCGGCTCTTTGGTGAAGACATCCAGCGCCGCTCCCGCCAGCGTACCGGCCTCCAACGCATCGAGCAGCGCTGTCTCGTCAATCACGCCGCCGCGCGCGCAATTGATGACCCGTGCCGATGCTGGCAACTGCGCCAGTTCCGCGCTACCAATCAGGCCGCGTGTGGTGTTGGTCAGCGCGGTATGCACCGTGAGAAAGTCCACCTGCGGCAGCAACTCTTCCAGCGGTATCAGCTCGACGCCAAACTTGCGCGCGGTCTCCTGCGAGGCATAGGGGTCAGCCGCCAGCAGCCGCATCCCCAGCCCCCCTTCGCCCGCGCGCCGCGCCACTTCCAGCCCCACTTTGCCGAGGCCAACGATGCCGAGCGTCTTATTGCGCAGCTCCGTGCCAACGAAGCGCGAGCGTTCCCAGCGTCCGGCGCGCAGGCTGGCGTTGGCCGCCGGAATGCGACGTGCAAGCGCGAAGAGCAGGCCGATAGTGTGTTCGGCGGCGGCGGCGATGTTGCCGGTCGGTGAATTGACGACGACCACGCCCCGGCGGCTCGCGGCCTCCACGTCTATGTTATCTACACCGACGCCTGCCCGCGCAATGACGCGCAGCCGGTCGCTCGCCTCGATGATCGGCGCCGTCACCTTCGTCTCGCTGCGCACCACCAACGCATCGTAGGAACCGATCAGCGCAATGAGTTCATCTTCGGTCAATCCGTGGCGCTCATTCACCTGGCCGAACGCGCGTAACGTGGCAACGCCCTCGGCAGCTATCGGGTCAGCAACGAGAATGCACGGGCTATCGCGGTGTATATCATCCATCGGCGGTTTCTCCAAGTGAAATTCAGGCTTCTACTGGCGTCGTCGAGGTTTCCGGTTGATAGCCGAGCGCCGTGAGTTGCCGCTCCAGCGCATCCATACAAGCGTTGATCTCTGGTTCGTGGACGTAGCCCAGATGGCCGATACGGATAATTTGCCCTTCCAGCCGCTCCTGTCCGCCAGCAATGACGACGCCCTCGCGCTCGCGCAGCGCCTTCGTCAAGGCTTTCGCCTCGATGCCTGCCGGCACACGAATGGCAGTGACGGTGTTGGAGGCATGAGACGGCTCCGCAAAGAGTTGCAGACCAAATGCACGAGCACGCTCGCGGGTGAGATCAGCCACGCGCTTGTGGCGCGTGAAGATGGCCTCGCGTCCCTCGGCGCGCATCATCTCCAAGGCAACATCCAGACCAAAGTAGAGGTTAACCGGCGGGGTATAGGGGGTCTGTCCTTTCGCCAGCGACTTCTTGACCATGCGGAAATCCCAATAGAAGCGCGGCAATGTCGCCCGTTCGGTCGCGGCCCAGGCGCGCTCGCTCACCCCGATCATTGCCAGCCCCGGCGGAACCATCCAGCCTTTCTGCGAGCCGGTGAAGACGACATCCAGTTCCCAGTCATCCATGCGCAGGTCCACGCAGCCGAGCGAGCTGACGGCATCTACAATGATGAGGGCGTCCGGGCGCTGGGTGCGAATGGCGCGGGCCAGCGCCTGAATGTCATTGGTGACGCCGGTGGAGGTTTCGTTGTGCGTCAGCAGCACGCCGCGCACGTTGGGCAGCGTGTCGAGTTGCGCAATGACGGCTTGTGGGTCGGCAGCCTGCCCCCACGGCACTTCCAGCCGCGTGACGCGCAAGCCAAAGATCTCGGCGATCTTGGCAAGGCGGTTGCCGAAGACACCAATCGTCACCGCCAGCACTTCGTCGCCGGGCGAGAAGCAGTTGACGATGGCCGCCTCCATCATACCGCTGCCGGAGGAAGGAAAGCCAAGCACGGGCTGGCTCGTCTGGAAGAACTGCTGAAGCTGCACCGTGACCCGTTCGAGAATCGCAGCGAACTCCGGGCCGCGATGGTTGATAACGGGACGGGCAATTGCCGCCGCCACTTCCGGCGGGACGGGCGTTGGGCCAGGGATGCGAAGATTCTGTTCCAGTGGTTCCATTGGGATGATCCGCCTCTTAAGTCTAGTGAACAGGCGCGCAAACATCGCGCGCCACCATCGAGACGGAGCCACATCGCACCGCCGCCAGAGCAAGCATAGTACACAGGAGAGATAAACTCTACCTCAGTATAGAAAGGGCGAGCGAGGCATGTCAACGCACCTGGCAACGCCAGCGCAACGCACACCATTCCTAACCCAGCAGTATCCAACCTCACCTTTTGCCAATAGAGAGGCAATAGTCCTATAAAATCGTGGCAAATTTCTTGATAGTACCCGTTGCGCCTATACAAGCGTCATGATATACTAAGCGTTGGCACTCTCATAGGAGGTTATTTGCATGTCGCTGGCACCATTGGTGCGGGCCGTTGAGGAGGCGCAACTCCGCGACGACCGCCCTGAGCTAGAATCCGGGGACACCGTTCGTGTCCATCTAAAAGTCGTTGAGGGCACCCGCGAGCGTATTCAGGTGTTCGAGGGTATCGTCATCCGTCTGCGTGGCGACCATCTGCGCCGCGCGTTCACCGTGCGCCGCATCGCGCATAATGTCGGCGTCGAGCGCAGCTTCCTGCTGCATTCCCCCCAGATTGACAAGATCGAGGTGGTGCGCCATAACGTCGTGCGGCGCAAGAACCTCTATTACATGCGCGGGCTGACCGGCAAAGCCGCACGCCTCAAAGAACGCCGCGACTGATTCTATACAATCAGCCGTAGCGCGTAAGCGTTCATTCGCGCCAGCGCATGTACAGGATATAGCGGAGACACATCGGCAGGGCCGGTCGGTCTCCGCTTGCTGGTATATTAGCCCATTTGAGGGGCAACACCTATGGACGACTCTCGCCAGCTACACCAGCTAATCGAGCCAGTCGAACCAATTGAGCCAATTAAACAAAGCGAACTACTCACCGAGGAGCCACAAACGCGGCTGCGGCCAGTACGACGATGTGGGCTGGATGAGGTGGGGCGTGGCGCGCTGGCGGGTCCACTGGTGGCTGCCGGCGTCATTCTACCGGATGACATCACCGAGCGGCTGGGAGAACAGGCGCGCTGGCTGCGGGACTCCAAGACCGTTCCGCGCCAGCAGCGCAGCCAGATCGCCGCGCTCATCAGGCAGCATGCGCTGGTGGTGGAACTCATCACGCTGCCGGTGGAACTCATCAACGAGCGCGGCATCGGCTGGGCGAACCGCGAGGCGTTCTATCAGTTGATCGCGCGCATCGAAGCCGATGAGTATATCGTGGATGGCAAGGTGCGTCCACATGCACCTGCCGAACGCGCCGCCTGCGTGCGCTGCCTGGTCAAAGCCGATGCGCAGGTACCGGCGGTCGCCGCCGCCTCACTGGTGGCAAAGGTCTATCGTGACGATCTGATGACCACGCTCCATCAGCAATATCCAGCGTTCGGCTGGAACCGTAACGCAGGTTATGGCACGCCAACACATCTCGACGCGCTACGCCAGCACGGTCCCGCGCCGGAACATCGCACCCTCTTCATCACCACGGCATTGAACGGCGGCCAGAAAGCCAAACGAGCGCGCACCAGCGTGAGCCAGCGCGCGCTCATAGAACTCGAAGAACTCAAAGCGGCTGAAGAATCTGAAGAACTCGAAACGTCGCCCGACATGAATGAGGAGACGCCAGCGGCTAGCCTTGCGCCGGAACGACCGTTACCGCCGTTCCATAGCACAACACCTCGGTCACGCCGCTACTAATCTCGGTGGCGTCATAACGAACGCCGATGACGCCGTTGGCGCCCATTTGCGCGGCATGCTGAATCATCAGTTCATAGGCGTCTACCCGTGCTCGCTCGCAGAGTTCCGTATAGAGCGAGATGTTGCCGCCGAAGAGCGTCTGGAAGCCAGCGCCGATCTGCCCGACGACACTGCGCGAGCGAACGATAATGCCGCGCACAATGCCATAGTTGCGCACAATGGTCATATTGGGTAGCTCAAACGCGGCGGTGACGTTCGAATGGTCAAAGGACATGACGGCTTGCCTGGCGGCCTGAGCTTGTGAATTTTGTGCTGCCATGATGGTTTCATCCCCTGCCTTGCAACTGCCAGGAATGGTCGCTTCCCCTGGCACAAATCGGCGCTCCACCTGGCTGGCGTTAGCGCACAGCCTCTGAGTTGGTGGGAGCGTAACCAGACGCACATAACGCTATCTGTAGAGAATACGCGAGATAATAGGGGCAGGTTGTGAGCGGACAGTCACGCTAATCCAGTGTGTTCGGCGGTATTCGACGATAATCGGCGGAGGTACTGCGTCCCCAGAGGCGTCGTGAGAAGCGATCACCAAAGACATACCCCAATGCGCCCAGGCCCAACGTCAGACCGATCCAGGCGAAGGTGGCCCAATCGAGCGCAGCGGCGGTGCGGACGATCAGCGTGATGACAAATCCGACGATCATTCCGATCAGCAACCCCAGCACCAACCCTATCGTGCAGCCGACGTGGGCCAGGTTACGCCCGCGCAGTTGATTCAACATGCCTCGTGACCTCTATCTTCATCGCCGCCCAATGATGTATGCTGCTCATGCGCATCAACCTTCACATTGTAGCGGAGCGATGCGCTATCGTCTACACATCCGATGCGCACCATAAGATTGTCACTACCGTCAGCCATTCCCACCGGATGGCACTGCTTCATAATTCATAAGGAGACATCGCATGCCCGCATTGACCTACGACGCCGTGGTAGAAATACGCAGGCAGGTCGGCATTGGCGCCACCGACCTGGAAACTGCCTCACATGCCTATAGCCTCGATGAGCTGGCTCAAGGCGTGCGCGAGACCCGTGGCTTGCTGCAAGCTATCGCCGACGGCTGGACGCAGGAACAACTGCTGGCGCGTCCACCGCTCCACACGAGCGATAATGCAGCAGAGGCGGGGGAAGATCGCTGGTCTGCCACCGAAGCGATTTCACATCTGATCGCAACGCAGAACTGGTATCTGCTGCACATGGGCCGGCTGCTGGGGCGGCGCGAACACTTCGAGAAGATGGTCCACGGACTTGGCGACCTGGCGGAGCAGGACATCTCAAAAGCCGATTTATCAGAGGGCCTGCGGGCAGCGACGGACCTGTTTCTTGCCACTATCGCCAGCATCCCAGCAGATGCTGACCTCACCCAGAAACGCTCATCCACCTTCTTTGGAGATCTCAGCCTGCGGGGGTGGGTGCTGCTCTCCTGCGTCCATGACGTTGACCATCTCCAGCAGATACAGCGGGTAGCGACGCTGCCAACCTTTCCTGTGGGATAGTGCCGGTGGAATTATAGAAATATGAACTGACCTATCTCCAAACACTATTAGCCGGCTTGATGCGCGCATGGATTGATGCACATATCTTAGCCGGCTATCAGTGTGAGATGGAAGCTATGCTACGCTACAGGCCGCGTTAGAGTCCCTGTGCGGCCAGCTTCGCACGTGCCTTGCGCGCTTTACGTGCACGGGCGTCTGCCTTGCGCTTGCGCTTGACGCTGGGTGGCTCGTAGTGCTGGCGGCGCTTGGCCTCAGAGAGCAGGCCGTCTTGCTGAACCTTGCGGGTGAAGCGCTTCAGGGCTTGCTCAAAAGACTCGCCCTCTTTGATTAAAACCTCGCTCAATCTTTGCATTCGCAGATCGGTGGATACCTGAATCATCTTGAAACGCATACAGCGTCTGATCCGATAACCCTCCGCCTGCGCGCTCCTTTCTGCTGCGTTCGAAACTTGGATACTTGACAGGCTACTTACTGTGCCTCCGTTCGCTCACCTGCCGTGTTCATCGCGCCTGCTCACTTAGTCAGGCACGGAGTCACGTGAAGCGATAGAGAATACACACAGCCATATCTATAGAGTACCACAACAAAGCCCATTTGTGAACCGTCTCCAAAAGAGAGACAAATGCAGAACGCATGGGACTGCAACACGATAGACGCTCTAGCCTATTAGTCCAGTTTTGCCCCAATTCAGCGTACTTTCTCGGCCAGGGAGCTTGCGCCAGCGTTACTGATGTGCTACCATATGTGGAATACAAAACCGCATCGAAGGCGAGGGTAGCCTTTTGGCATGCTGCATGCCATAGCGGTTTGTATAGAAACGAGACGCATTGAAGCGTTCTCCAGTGGCTTTTTGACCGGGTGGTGTGCTTTCGCTCGGTTGGTTGGCATAAGGTCCGGCCCTCAGACCGGAAGAGAGTACAACGAACAGCACAGCGAGGGCGATATCAGGTCTGGCTTCAGGGCTGGCTAATGTATGCGTATTAGGCCGTTGCTGGAAAAGCAGCCCACTGATGATATCGTCCAACTCCGCCAGGTAGGCGGAGGAACAGCGTCCGCTCGCGTTTGGTCGTGATAACGCAAGATTGCCGCGTGGGCCTACGTCATCTCCTCCCCTCCAGCCTTGCATCTCCATGTGAGTACCCTGCGTATATACGAGTAGAGATATACGAGTAACGAGATGCACGTCCGGTATACAACCGTATAGTGGAACCGAGTAGGGGACACTATCCCATCAGGCGCTCGCTGGTTAGCGCGCCAGGAGATGATACCGCGTATGAGTTGCCCGCCAGATTGGCGAGGCACACGCCTGATATCCTCCAATTGGTGATAATCCACTCGCTATACCTTCTCTCGGTTCATAGTTGCCGTAACACGCCTTGCGAACTGGACGGCACGGCGCGTTTACCCCGGCAGCGGCATGACACCGATGTCATGCGAGTTCCATTGCTCCAGCGTATTTCAGGTATTTTGGGCAAAGAGGCGCTTTCTCCGGTGGCTCTGAAGTCTCCCGGAATCGCTTCGTTCTCTCCGTTCATCGCCAGAGCGCAAAGAATTGTTCTTTTGAGATGGCATGACGGAATAGCAAGACCAGCTTGCCAGCGCATGACAACACTCATTTCGTCTCATCCACCATCGCGGTTCGCGGCTTGAATTGATCGGCTGGCACAACTGGAAAAGAGGGAAACGCTATGGACCTTGTGAAACGGTTAGAAGAGTATCGAACGCAAGAGCGGGCGCTGGCCTGGGAAGGAACCTTCGAGGACTACTTCAAAATTGCGAGCCATAATCCAGCGGTCGCCGAACTTTCTCATGCCCGCATCTACAACATGATTATGGCAGCCGGAACGGAAACCAATCGCCAGGGCGACCCGCGCTACAAGTTTTTCGCCGATGAGATTTATGGCATCGAGAAGCCACTCCAGCAGATCGTCGAATACTTCCATTCGGCGGCGCAACGTCTGGAAGTGCGCAAGCGCATTCTGTTGCTCATGGGTCCGGTCGGTGGCGGTAAGTCCAGCATCGTCTCGCTGCTCAAACGCGGGCTAGAATCGTACTCGCGCACCGAGGCCGGCGCAACCTATGCCATCAAAGAATGTCCGATGCACGAGGAGCCGTTGCATCTGATTCCGCAAGACCTGCGTGGCGAGATGGAAAAAGAATACGGCCTCTACATCGAAGGTGATCTCTGCCCGCAGTGCCGCTGGCTAGTGGAGAACAAGTACAATGGCGATATCACGAAGATTCCCGTTGTGCGGCTGGTCTTTAGCGAAAAGAACCGCAGCGGCATCGGCACCTTCACCCCATCTGACCCTAAGAGCCAGGACATCTCCGAACTGGTAGGCGGCATTGACCTCTCTACCATCGGCGAGGTCGGCGTGGAAAGCGACCCACGCGCCTATCGCTTCGACGGCGAACTCAACATCGCCAACCGGGGGCTGATGGAATTTGTTGAGATGCTTAAAGTAGACGAGCGGTTTTTGTATGTGTTGCTGACGCTCTCCCAAGAGCAGAACATCAAGACGGGTCGTTTCTCGCTCATCTACGCCGATGAAGTGGTGATAAGCCATACCAACGAAAACGAATATCAGGCGTTCGTTGGCAACCGCAAATCTGAAGCGTTGCAGGACCGCATCATTTTGGTGAAAGTGCCATACAATCTGCGTGTCACCGATGAGGTGAAGATTTACGAGAAGCTGCTGGCGCAGAGCGCGCTGCAAAACGTCCATATCGCGCCATACGCCCTGCGCATCGCCAGTACGTTTGCTATCCTCACGCGGTTGGAGCCTTCCAAGAAGGCTGGCATGAGCTTGATGAAGAAGCTGAAGCTCTATGACGGCGAGGATCTGGAAGAGTTCAAGCAGAAAGACATCAAAGAGTTGCAGGAAGAGGCGATTCGTGAGGGCATGGATGGCATCTCGCCGCGCTATGTCATCAACCGGCTCTCCAGCGCATTGGTACGCGATGGCATCACCTGCATCAATCCGATTGATGCGCTGCGTGCGCTGCGCGATGGCCTCGACCAGCATACTGGCATCACCCGCGAAGAGCGCGAACGCTACCTGAACTTCATCAGCGAGGCGCGCAAAGAGTACGACGACATGGCCCGCAAAGAGGTCCAGCGCGCGTTTGTCTACTCCTTCGAGGAATCGGCTCGCACCCTGCTCAACAACTACCTCGACAATGTGGAAGCGTACTGCAACAAGACCAAAGTGCGCGACCCCATCACTGAGGAAGACATGGAGCCGGACGAGCAGTTGATGCAATCCATCGAGCAGCAAATCGGCATTACCGACAACGCGAAGAAGACGTTCCGCGAAGAGATTCTCATTCGCATTTCGTCGCTCGCCCGTCGTGGGCAGACCTTTGACTACACCAGCCATGAACGGCTGAAAGAAGCCATCGAGAAGAAGCTCTTCGCCGATCTGCGTGATGTCGTCAAGATTACGACCTCCACCAAGACGCCGGACGCCGAGCAACTCAAGAAGTCCAACGAGGTCATCAACCGCCTCATCACGGACCACGGCTACTGCCCGGTCTGCGCCAACGAATTGCTGAAATATGTCGGCTCACTCCTGAACCGCTAACGTCTGCCGGGAGAGCAACAGCTTCCTCTGAGGATTGTTGCTCTCCTGACTATCATTGACAGGAGACAGGCCATGTACACTGCATCCATCTCACAACACGATTGGTCGCTCCATCGCAAAGGAAGTATTGACCAGGAGCGTCACAAGCAGAAGATTCGCGAGGCCATCAAGAAGAACCTTGCCAATATCATCAGCGAGGAGAGCATCATTCTCTCCGATGGCAAGAAAGTCATCAAGGTGCCAATTCGCTCGCTGGAGGAATATCGCTTCCGCTACGACCCAGGGCGCCAGCAGCACGCCGGCGAGGGCGATGGCGACAGCAAAGTCGGTGATGTCGTCGCTTCGGAGCCGCGCCCCGGACGCGGCAAACGTGGCAATGCCGGCAACGAGCCGGGCGTAGATTACTACGAAGCCGATGTGACGGTGGATGAACTGGCCGCGATGATCTTTGAGGACCTGGGTTTACCCTTCCTCGAAGAGAAAAAGATGGCTGAGATGGAGAGCGAAACCATTCGCTTCAACGACGTGCGCAAAGTCGGCCCACTGGCAAATCTCGACAAGAAGCGCACGATCAGAGAGAACATCAAACGCAACGCTGCCAAAGGCGATCCGCACTTCGGCGATCTGAAAGACGACGACCTGCGCTTCAAAACCTGGGAGCATACCATCAAGTATCAATCGAACGCTGTCATCCTGGCGATGATGGACACATCGGGGTCAATGGGCGAGTTCGAGAAGTATATCGCCCGCAGCTTCTACTTCTGGATGGTGCGGTTCCTGCGCACGAAGTACAACAACGTCAAGATCGTCTTCATCAGTCACCATACCGAGGCGAAAGAGGTGACGGAAGAAGAGTTCTTCACGCATGGCGAAAGCGGTGGCACTCAGGTATCGTCCGCCTACGAATTGGCGCTTCAGATCATTCAAGAGCGATTCAATCCCGACGACTGGAATATCTATCCTTTCCACTTCTCGGATGGCGACAATCTGCCCTGGGATAACGAACGCTGCGTGGGGCTGGTGCAGCAATTGATGGAACGCTGCAACATCTTTGGCTATGGCGAGATTCGTGAGGGGCACTACCGTTCGCCCAGCACCCTGATGTCCGCCTTCAACAAGATTCAGGACAAGAAGTTCATCGCCGTCACCATCTCCGACAAATCTGAGGTATATCCGGCGCTGCGCCGCTTCTTCGCCACCCGCGATCCTATTCCTGCGCTCCCCTGATGACCTATAAAAGTGGTATCAGTGGCACGCACGCGCAACGTGGACGGCGTTTGCTTCTTTATGAGCAGCGGTGACGCTCCGGACAGGAGGTAAGTTGTTATGCCAGAAGGCATGTCAGATCAGCAATATGTGAAAGAACTCGAAACCGCCATCGAGCGGATCTGGGAGATTGCGCGCCGCGAAGGGCTGGACCCCTATCCCACCAATTTCGAGCTGGTTCCTGCCACGATCATGTATGAATTCGGCGCTTATATGCTCCCCGGCAGGTTCAGCCATTGGTCGCGCGGCAAAGCCTATTATCGCATGAAGACGGAATATGACTACGGCCTGAGCAAAATCTACGAGTTGGTGGTCAATACCAATCCATCATATGCCTTCTTGATGGAGCAGAACGATTTGCTGCAAAACAAGGTCGTGGTGGCGCATGTGCTGGGACATACCGATTTCTTCAAGAACAACACCTATTTTCAGTTCACGCCGCCAAATATGATTGACAAGGTCAGTGTCAACGCCGACCGCATTCGCAAATACGAGTATGACCACGGCGTTCCCGCCGTCGAGCGGTTTCTCGATGCCGTGCTGGCCATCGAAGAGCATATTGATCCCAACCTGCACATCAAGCGCGCCAGTACACAACACGGGGAGCAGCAGGACCAACAGGACAAGAAAGACAGCCGGCGAGCTTCCGGCTATGACGACCTGTGGAGTCTTGCCGAGCGCAAAGCCGCCCAGGCCGCCGAAGAGGCCGAACGCGCGCTACGCACCAAGCGTCGCCGCTTCCCACCGGAGCCGGAGAAAGACTTGCTCCTCTTCCTGGCGCGCTATGCGCCGAACCTGGAAGAGTGGCAGCGCGACATCCTCCTGATCGTGCGCGAAGAGATGGTCTACATCGTCCCGCAGATGCAAACGAAGATCATAAATGAGGGGTGGGCCTGCCTGCTTGGGAATAGCCTTGTTCTCACTGAGCATGGGCTAATGCGCTATGATGCGCTACATGAACGGCTGGCCGCCAATGAAACAGTAGCTGTCGCTAGTGGCGCCAGAGCGTTAAATCAAATTACCGACCGACATGTACGTCATAATGCACCGACAGTTCGTTTGCATACCAAGCGCGGCCTTATTCTTGAAGGAGCCGAGGAACACAAATTGAACATCGGTCCTGACCAATGGATATCGCTCAAAGATGTCCGGGTGGGGCAATATATTCCACTCAGCATTGGAAATAATATTTGGGCAAAGGAACTCTTTCCTCTTGCCCATCCTACGCCCATCTTTGTGCCTACCGCTGTTCACATTGCTGCCGCATCTGGCGTCAACAGATTCACAGTTGACCGCTATTTGAGCGGCAAGACGACCCGTTCTGACGAACGCATTGCTACAGCCATCAAGGAGATAGGTTATCAACGCGGCACTGCGGGGAAACCACTCTACAAGTTACGCACGCCTCTTGTCGCTCCTAGCCATGTCACTGAAGAGTTTGCAGAGTTCCTCGGCTATCTCATAGGCGACGGCAATATCCATCCAACAAAGAACGCTATCGGTTACACCAGTGGCGACCGTGAGATGGCTGATCGCTATGCCGAGCTTATTATGAAGCTCTTCGCTATTGAACCGAAGTTATTCTGGGATGACAGAACTGCTAACGGTAAAGGAGGACGTTGGCGTGTCGTCTTCTATTCGGCAAATGTGCTGGATTTGCTAGCTTCGCTCGGCATAGACCTCCACGCAAAAGCTCGAAACAAGCACATTCCAGACTGCATCCTACAATCACCCAAAGCCGTTGTTAGCGCCTTCCTGCGCGCCTACTTCGATTGCGATGGATGCGCGTCTCTAAAGGCTGGCGTTCTTCTCTCAACCTTCAGCAAAAGGATTGCCCAGACATTGCAGATTGTGCTGTTGAATTACGGCATCCTCAGCCATAAACACGGCTGTAATGTGCATATCACTGGTCTTTCCGCGCAATTGTACGAGCAGGAGATTGGCTTCGGCCTCGGACGAAAGCGTGAGAAATTACGCGCCTACATTGCAAACCATAAATGGTTCAAGAAGCAGATGCCCATTGATAAAGTAGCCAGTATTGAATATGGCGTGGGCGATGTCTATGACATAACAGTGGATAGTGCCCATCGCTATGTCGCCAATGGCATGCTACACCATAATAGCTATTGGCATGCGCATATCATGCGCGAAATGGACCTCAACGACGCCGACTATACCGCGTTCGCTCATATGCACGCGGGCGTGCTGGCGCCGCAACGTATGCGCATCAATCCCTATCACCTCGGCTATCGCCTCCTCGAAGATATCGAGCGGCGCTGGGATAACCCAACCGAGGAGGAGCAGGCCAAGCTTGGGCGCAAACCGGGCGAGGGACGCAAGAAGCTCTTCGAGGTGCGCGAAACCGAGAGCGACGTTTCACTCATCCGCAACTACCTGACCAAAGAACTGGTGGAAGACCTGGATCTCTATCTCTACCAGAAAGAGGGCGACGAATGGGTGATCGTCGAGAAGAATTGGGAGAAAATCCGCGATAGCCTCGTCGCCAGCCGCACCAACTTCGGTTATCCCTACATCACGGTGATAGACGCCGACTTCAACGGCAATACCGAGCTACTGCTCAAACATCAGTATGAGGGGCAGGAACTCGATGTGGTGTATGCGCAGAAGACGCTGGAGTACGTCCAGTATATCTGGTCGCGACCCGTTCATCTGGAAACGGTGGTCGAGGGTGAACCAATGCGCCTCAGCTACAACGGCGAGCGCCATTACCAGGAACGCATCGAAAACGCAGCCGAAGAAGAGAACGAAGATCGCTGATGGACATATGGCGTAGGCATAGCTATCCTTTATAGCGATAGCCTACGCCGCGCACGGTCAGCAGAAGCTGGGGGTTGGCGGGGTCATCTTCCAGCTTCTCGCGCAGCCAGCGCATATGCACATCCACCGTGCGCGTATCGCCGGTATAATCATAGCCCCAGACGTGTTGCAGCAGCCGGTCGCGCGTCAACACCAACCCTTTGTTGCGCACCAGATACACCAGCAGATCAAAGAGCCGCGCTGGAAGCTCGATCTCGCGCTCGCCACGCCGCACTTCCCGTCGGTCCACATCTATGCGCAGATCGCCGGATGCCAGGATACGCCCCCCCTCGGCGGCGCTCTCTGCGCCAGCGTTCGCTGCCGCGGGCGCATGCTCGCCGCGCCGCAGCAACGCCCGCACCCGCGCACGCAGCTCTTTCCAGCTAAATGGCTTTGTCACATAGTCGTCGGCGCCCAATTCCAGGCCGATAACCTTATCGGTCTCCTCACCACGCGCTGTTAGCATCAGGATTGGCGTGTTCGCGGTTTCCGCGCTGGCGCGCAGTTGCCGGCAGACATCCAGCCCATCCAGACGCGGCAACATCAGGTCCAGCATCACCAGTGAGACCGGATTCTGGCGCGCAATTTCCAGCGCGGAGATTCCGTCGGCAGCGGTCAAAACCGCATATCCCTCGCCACGGAGGTTATAGGCAATAGTGTCACGAAGGGCGCTATCATCTTCCACCACGAGAATTGTCCGCTCCACGCCGGTACTCCCCGTCTTCCTGTCAGCCATCGCTTGTGTTGCTTGTGTTTGAGTTACCTGAGTCAATTGAGTTCTTCAATCTCACCAGTGACCATATAGATCACGTCCTCACAAATATTGGTCACACGATCACCGATGCGTTCGAGATCGTGCGTTACAAAGAGCAGGCTGGTGGCAAGCTGAATGATAGATGAATCTTTTGCCATGCGTTCGAGCAGATCGGTGAAGATCACGCTATGCAGGTGGTCAATCTCATCATCTTTAGCGCAGACATCGCGCGCCGCCTGCACGTTCACGTCAACGAACGCCTGGATGCCATTGCGCACCTGGTCCTGTACCAGTTTAGCCATCTCGTTCAGGTCGCCAAGTATAGGCAGCGCCGCGATTTCCGGAATCCGCGACACCTGCTTGGCGATGCCGGCGGAATGGTCGCCCATGCGCTCCAGTTCGCTGATGACCAACTGCACCGTCGTCAGTTCGCGCAGGTCGCGCGCCACTGGCGCCTGGCGCGCCATAACACTTATACAGCGATTGCGAATGCTGCGTTGCAACTCGTTAATCATGCGATCGCCCTGGCGCACCTCCTCCGCTAGCAGCGTATCATGGCGCAGCAAGGCTTGCATTGCCCGCGCAATAGAGCTTTCGACCAGCGCAGCCATCTGAATGACCGCTTCTTCGATCTCGCGCAATTCCTGATGAAACGCATCTCGTGGCATTGTCGTATTCTCCCTCTGTGTCGCCTCGGCAGACTAGCCGAAGCGGCCCGTAATAAAATCTTCGGTGCGCTTAATTTGTGGACGCGAGAATATCTGCTGTGTTGGCGCAAACTCCACCAGATCACCCGTCAGGAAGAAGCCGGTATACTGTGAGACACGGCCCGCCTGTTGGAGATTGTGCGTGACGATGACGATGGTGTACCGCTGTTTGAGTTGCTCGATCAGTTCTTCGATTTTGAGCGTGGCAATGGGGTCCAGCGCCGAAGCAGGCTCATCCATGAGGATCACCTCCGGCTCAACCGCCAGCGCACGCGCAATGCAAAGCCGCTGCTGTTGGCCGCCGGAAAGCCCCAGCGCGCTCTGGTTCAGCCGGTCTTTCACTTCATCCCAGAGCGCCGCGCCGCGCAAGCTCTTCTCGACGACCTCTTTCATCTCGCTGGCGCTGTGGCCGCCCTGCACCTTCAGGCCGTAGGCCACGTTCTCGAAGATGGATTTGGGGAACGGATTCGGACGCTGGAACACCATGCCAACGCGCTGGCGCAATCGCACCAGGTCCACATTCGAGCCATAGATATCCTCACCGTCGAGCTGCACCACACCGGTCACTCTGGCGGAGGGTGTCAGGTCGTGCATGCGATTGAGCGCGCGCAGGAAGGTAGATTTGCCGCAACCGGATGGCCCCATCAGTGCCGTCACCTGCCGGTCGGGAATCTGCACGGTCACATCTTTGATGGCCTTTGTGGCGCCATAATAGACCGCCATCTCTTTGACATCCATCTTGATCGGGCCATCAAGATGCGTGATGTAGTGGGTGGTATCGGCTGCACCAAGAATCTGTTCTTCACGCGAGAGATTCGTCGCCATATGCCTCTATGCCTGCACTTTCACTTCTTTAGTTTCTATGGTTCAAGGTTTCAAGCATCATCTGCCTGAAATCCATCCTGTTTGACTGTTAGCGTGCTCCACCGCCAGTCAACCGGCGATTCAGTAGGCTAGAAAGGCCACGAAAGCCAAGGTTGAAGATCAACAGCAAGAGAATCAGCAGCGTTGCTGTGCCGGCCTCCTGTTGTGCGATATTCAGGCCGATTGGTTCTGACTGTAAGGCATAAAGATGAACCGTCAATGTATCGCCAGCAGTCAGCGGGTTCAACGAAAACCAACCATTGACTGAACTAGACAGGCTAGCGGTATAAATCAAAGCTGCCGTTTCGCCAATCATCTTACCGACGGTGAGAATAACACCAGTGGTGATACCAGGCAGCGCCGTAGGAACCATTACCCGCGTCACCGTCTTGAACTTGTTGGCGCCCAATGCGACGCTCGCCTCGCGCAATTCATTTGGCACGCTGCGCAACGCATCTTCAGTGACGCGCAAAATCAATGGCAGATTGAGAATCGCGATGGTAAGCGCACCCGCAAGGCGAGAGAGGCCGAAGCGTTGATCCTGACCAAACTGGGTGACAAAAACAAGATAACCGAACAGACCTACGAGCAGCGACGGGATACCAGCCAATGTTTCAGTAGCGAAGCGCACAGCCGTCACGAATGGCCCTTGCTTTGCATACTCCACCAGGTAGACGGCGGCACCCATTGCAAAGGGGATGCAAATAATCAGCGCCAGAATGATGATATAGAAGGTGTTGAAAATCTCTGGCGCAACACCTCCCTGGTCGCCGGCAGTTGTGAGAAACTTCCAGGAGAGAACGCTCAGCCCCGGCAACAACTCTGCCAGGATGATATAGAGCAACAGCGCAACGACGCCTATCGCAACCGCCCAGAGAATGCCAGTCATGACGCGATCCCAGAAGCGGGCGCGGCTACGGATACGTGCGCGGCGATCTGGCTTGGGCGCAGCGACCTGCGCCCTTTCGGCAATAGCACTCACTGGGCGCTCCCTTCAACGACGACCTGCTTAGCATGGGATGGACGGATACGCTTGAACAGATTGCGACGCGGTCGTGCCGAGCGATCCACATAGATGCTGCGGGAGGCGACCCAGCGGCCTGCCACAACTAGCAGGAAGGAAATGACCAGTAGTGTGAAAGCCAGCGTCCAGATGGCGTGAAGGTTCAACGATCCTGGCCCAGCCTCAGCAAAATCGAAGAGCATCTGCACGGTCAGCGTGCTGGTTGGCCTGATCTCCACATAAGGGAATGTCGTGAGGAACTTGAGCGGAAAACTGTTTGCGTTGGAGCCGATGACGAATGAGACGGCCAGCGTCTCACCAATCGCGCGCCCCATACCAAGAATGACGCCAGTGAAGATACCCGACGAAGCGGCAGGAACGAGCGTCTTGCGGATGGTTTGCCAGCGCGTCGCACCCAACGCCAAGCTGGCTTCGCGCAGACCGTTAGGCAGCGCGCTGAGCGCATCAATTGAGATGGAAGTGATGGTCGGCAGAATCATCACCGTCAGCACAAGCGCCGCCGTCAACAAGCCAAAGCCGTTCGTATAAAACGGCTCAACGAGATTATTTAATATCAGCGCAATCAGCGGCACCAGAATCTGGAGTCCCAGCAGACCATAGATGATCGAGGGGATGCCAGTCAGCAGTTCCAGCACCGGCTGCATGAAGCGTCGCGCCCAGGGTGGCGCAACCTCGGTGACGAAGAGCGCCACGCCGACGCTAAGCGGTGTACCAATCAACACCGCCAGCACGGTAACAGAGAATGAGCCGACGATCAGCACCAATGCGCCAACCTCACCATCATCTGGCGACCATTGTGTGCCAAAGAAAAAAGCGAAGGGATTGATATGATCTTGCGTAAAGGTTTGGTGAGCATTGAGGCCAACGAAGATAAAGATCGCCGCCATGACCACGATCACCAGGCCGGCACAGACCGCAAAGACGATCCGGCTGATCCACTCTCGATTGCGCACGTACAGACCTCCACATGGTCATCACGGGTTTTTTTACAGACGCTTATCCTTGCCCTTTTTTCGCCGTCCCCTGACATCAGGATGCGTGGCGCGTTCGCACACGCCACGCTTTCCCCCATGTCAACTGGTTGAGAGAGGTGCAATTGTGTTATGTGCATCTCTCTGTGTCTCCGCTCGGCTAGCTCAACGGTGTCAACTGCTCAGGAGCTGGAGCACCCGAAGGTGTGTGCGCTGTAATCGCACTTGCCGAAACCGTCGAGAGTTGCAGGTAGCTCAGCGCCAGCAGGTCATTGTTCTGCACCGCCGGACTGATGATGTACTGCAACAGCGCCTTAGCTGCGCCAGTGGCGGGACCCTTCGTGTAGGCATGCTCGATGCCCCAGAAGTTGTAGTTGCCACTGTTGACATCAGCGGCGACCGCTTTAGCTTTATCAATGCAGACCGGATGCACGTCGTTGCCGTACTGCGCTGCGAAGCCAATCGAGACGTAGCCAATCGAGCCAGCAGTGGCCTTGACCGCAGCGGCAACCGCGCCGGTGTTATCCTGCGTCAAGGTATCGCCAGGAATTTCTTTCTGGCCTTTCAACACATATTTGTCGAAGGTCGAACGTGTGCCGGAAGTCGTCGGGCGATTGATCACCGTGATATTCTCGTTCGGGCCGCCGATCTGGCTCCAGTTGGTGTCTTTGCCAGTGTAGATGTCCTGAATTTCCTGAGTGGAGAGGTTATTCACCTTGCCGGCAAGGTCGTTGTTCGTAATCAGCGTGAAGACGACCGCCGCCACCTGATGGTCAACGAGGTCGGCATACTGACCGGGCGTCGTCTCTTTCTGCGAGGCAAAGACATCAGACATGCCAATCTGAACTGCGCCAGCCTGGACATCTTTCAGCCCCTGGCCGCTACCACCGGCATTGACGGTAGACTGCGTGCCTTCAGCGGGATCAAATTCTTTGGTCGCGGCTTGAAGGAAGAGCGGCTGCAAGGCCGACGAGCCATCAACCGTGATCTTCTGCCCGGAGAGGCCGGACACCTTTGGCGCCGTGCCGGTTGAGGTCGTCGAAGGCGCAAGGTCAGACGACGAAACAGTGCAGGCCGTCAAGTCGGCATTGGTGGTCGTAGAACCACCACCAGAACTGGCGCAGCCAGCAATGACAAAACTCGATGCAAGCGCCACGCCGATAATGGTTCGGCCAGCGATAGAGCGGATCGCGTGCAGGCGACCGAGCATAAGTCCTCCTCAAATAGTGCGGACACGTAAACGTTTTTAATCAAGATTGGCTGCCGAACATTTCGGCTGCGACTAGGTTCCTGCGTGTCCCTTGTGGAACTGTACCGCTGCTAAGTTAATGTGTTGTTAGTGTCTTGTTAAAGCTGTGTTAAGTGGCTGAGTCTCGGATATTACTGGGCCGACGTCCTCCTGTCCAGTGCTATAATCTATTGTGAGCGCACCCGGCGAGATGCGGCACAGCTTGGGAGACATCCATAGCGGCAGAGGCAGTTCCAGTGAGGGGAAACAGATGGGCGGGACACTTGTGGCAGATGTTCTCATTGCCATTGCAGTGGGCATCCTCGTGGCAACTGCCATCTGTTGGCCACGCCTGCGCTATTCCCGCTGGCGACGGAGACGCGCCGAGGCTGCGCTCGACCGGCTGCGCGATGAATTCGCCGAAAAACGCCAGGAGGCGACGCATCTACGTGAATTATTTACCGCGCTCTTTGAGGCCAGCCCGCGCCCAATCCTCATCACCGACCGCGAGCGCGTCGTCCTTTATGCCAACAATGCCGCGCTCGCCTTCATTGGCCTGCCGCGCGATCAGGTCCTCAACCGCATCGTTGCCACCGTCATTCAGGATTACGATACGACGCTGATGCTGATGGAAGCAGCGCGCACCGCCAGGGAACAGGAGCGCACCTTCCTGCGCGCCACCACCGGGCAAACATGGCGTGTGGTGGTCAAGCCCGTGCAGATCGCCCCTGACCCGCATCAACATGGCGGCAATCTGGCGCTTCCAGCGAGTTCAAACGCGCCGACGCATCTCATTCTCTCCATTGAGGACCTGACGGAATTGCGGCGCCTGGAAACGATGCGCCAGGACTTCGTTTCGCACGTCTCACATGAGTTGCGCACGCCGTTGGCCGCGCTGAAACTGCTGGCAGAGACGCTAGGAGGCGCCATCGAACGCGACCCCGATGCCGCGCGTGAGTTCGTCGCACGCATTAGCAGCGAGATAGACCATCTCTCGCAGATGGTGGCTGAACTGCTGGAACTGGCGAGCATCGAATCTGGCAAGATTCATCTCAATTGCGAGGCAACGGATCTAGGCGGCTTGATCGAGGTGGTGCTGGACCGTATGCGTCCGCTGGCAGACGAGAACGACATCGCACTGCGGATGGTCGTACCAGACGATTTACCGGCGGCCAGCATAGACGGCAAGCGCATCAGCGAAGTGCTGGTCAACCTCATCCACAACGCGCTCAAATATACGTCCGCTGGTGGTCGCGTGACCGTCACAGCGGAGGCGCTGCTGGAAGTGCCCGCGCCGCCGGCCAACGCTAGCATCGGCGCCTATCATTCCTCGGAACCGGCCAATATTCCGTCGCGACGGGTGCTGGCGGTGCATGTGGCAGACACCGGCATTGGCATCAGCGAAGACGATTTGCCGCGTGTCTTCGAGCGCTTCTTCAAGACGGACCGCGCCCGCACCCGTAGCTTGGACATATCCAGCAGGCATCATGCGCAGGAGGCCCAAACCGGAGCAGAACCTATCATGACAGCGGAGGCCAGCGCCGCCGCAGGCACCGGCCTGGGGCTGGCCATCGCCAGGCATCTCATCGAGCTACATGGCGGGCGCATCTGGGCAGAGAGCCGTCTGGGACGAGGCAGCACCTTCTCCTTCACCGTCCCCATCGCCACCGAGCAGGAACTTCAAGATGACAGTAGAGTGGCTATTAACGAGGAGGCTTTCGCCACTTAGAAATTTTGAGTGCATTTAGAAACTGTCTGAAAACCTGTCAGAAGCGAGCGAGTCTGCGGAGCATGAGACGGATCATCGCCAGGTAGATCAGCGTCTCGCTGGTGGAGCATAAGCGCTCATAGTCTTTGCTGAGGCGGCGGTTCT